>Ga0209542_10000351_pt1 | contig 112630 bp, 106 predicted proteins | sample RifCSPhighO2_01_FD_184028 | JGI IMG/M metagenome (GOLD analysis project Ga0209542, IMG submission 184028) | Soil microbial communities from Rifle, Colorado - Rifle CSP2_plank highO2_0.1 (SPAdes) (version 2) | ecosystem: Environmental > Terrestrial > Deep subsurface > Rock core/Sediment ...
GGTACTCAAGAAGTCCGAGCATGGCCATACCGTGATTGCAATCCGGGAAATGCGTCGAGTTGTTGCAACATGGTCTGTAAATACCTTTAGCAATTTTTTCCACAAGTGCCTGCTGATCTGGTGTGAGCGTGGCTAAAGTATGTTTGTTGTAGTGATCCATTACCGATCCGGTCGTTACCGTCCAACCCCCAACTGATGCCATGTTTGTGGGGCCGCCATACCTTGGGTCCATAATCGGTCCGCTCTCAAGAACCTGATTTTTATTGGCCAAGCCATACGCCCACAGTAAGTTAAGCTCCGTTACTTGGGATAGTTTAGAAGGATCAATAGAACCGTTTGCATTTTCTCTTCCGCCTCAATAGGCAGGATGTTTCCGCCGTCAGATAAGATTGCTTGACCGTTTTGTACGGCTGAATTTTTAGTGGCTTGCGTTTGCAAAGAGCGATTCCCATTGTTATAGACCATAGCTCCCGCGACCATAACCCCAGCAACGACAATGGCTATCGGGAGCATATATTTATCGCCAAACTTTTTAGGTTCTTCTTGAATTTGACCCTCTTGTATTTCATGTTCTGTTTCGTTTTCCATGTTTATTTGTTTATTGATTATTCTTTACAGCAATCGACTAATTTGCTTAATAAATCTTCCTTTGTCATCGGCTTATCAGGGTCGGATTTGTCTCCGACTTTTTTCATTTCAGCTACACTGATAAGATTCAATCGCAATGCCCAAAAGAGGGAGTAGACTTCATACGCTTTTTTGAAGATATCTCTCGACTCATCTTTTTTTCCTGATGATTGGAGCTTAGTGCCGACTTCCATTAACCGCATTGTTGTCGCAAGTAGATGCTTTGCAATGCACCATGTCTCACCCTCGTGAACATCAATCATCTTCGCCAAGAGCTGTTTTCTAATCTCTCTTGTTTGGTTCAGCAGATCAAAGTATTCGTCTTTTCCTGTTTTTTGGGCAGTGAAGAAGAAGTGCTCCTCAAGACTAATGAGATTCATGATGGCGATGCTCAAATCCTCCTCCATTGAAAGATCAAGCTCGCCAGTCGCCTTGAGCTTGTTCACTTTTTCGATCAGTTCCTCCATTGTTGGTTGTTTTTCCATAATTTTGATTGGTTAATTTAATTCTCCAATTTTGCCGAAAAGCATATCGTTTGCCATGGCCATGTTCGGATCGTCGAACACATATCTAACGATTCCTTCTTTGTCGATGACTACATAGGTGTGACCAGGCAAGGATCCTCTGTGCATTGAGGAAGCAGTCGTTAGTATGCCCAACTGCCGAGAAGCATTAGCATTCGCATCAAACATGGTAGTAGCTTTGGCGAGCTGTGGCATTTTAGCTATTGCTGTTTGCCAGTCTTTTGCAGAATCAACTACAACTGATATGGCTTGAATTTGATCGTCATTGAACCTCTGGTCGGCACCGAATGACGCCATTTGATTCCAACAAGCCGGATAGCACATAAGACCCTCGTTAAAGAACAAGACCGTGTTCTTTCCTTTGAAGTCATCGGCGGTGTATACCTTTCCGTCTTTATCTGATAGTTGAATGTCGGGCATAGGTTTTCCGATGAGAGAATTTAGAGCGTCACTGTTGGACGCCATTACTGATCCTCCATGATGATCGTCTGTTGAGGCAGTCTGATTTGTTCGTGCTGAATTAGCTAAGTTATCGGGTGAACTCTTGAAAAGGAAATATCCCAAGGCCAGCACCGCGACCGAAACGACAACTACCGTCACTACAGGGAACTTTTTATTGTTATTATTGTTGCTCATTTTTTTGTTTTTTATATTGTTTAATAAACACGTACGATATAGATGCGACTATTCCAATGAATAGTAATGCCCAGATGTATTCAGGGATAAACTTCACGAAGCCGTTGATGGCGTTCAGGAATTTTGCATTCCAGAGATTCATCTCTAGTTGGTAGCTAGAACGCATGGCCAGCTTATCGACGAAAGCAAGATAAGTTATATAACCGCCCATCAGAAGAAAGATCAGCCCGGAGATCAATTCTGAAACCGTAATACGCCAACTGAAACCGCCAATTCTCATCGCCACAGTTTTCTTTGCGTTAGTGAATCGTTCGGTCAGATTCGCCTTGTCGAGGAAGGCCGCAATGATGAACAGAGGCAATGTCATACCGACCACGTAGGCGAGGGTATACAATGCTCCCCACACAATCGTGCCGCTTGCAACTCCAAGCGTCAGTACTCCTGCCAGCACCGGCGCACAGCAGGTAGTGGCTATCGCTGAGAAAATACCAAGGACGTAGATCGAGGAAACATGTCGTTTCATCCCATCACGAACAGAGGTTGGGGTAGTAAACTTCTTTCCAAAGAGCATTGTTAGTCCCAATACAATCAGAAATATACCGCCAACGGTAAAGATTATGTTGTGGTATTCGCTGAATAGTTGCGCCAAGAAAGAAGCCCCTAATCCGATCGGCAGAAAGACCGTCAAAACTCCCAAGAAAAAGACAAAAGTCATAAAGAAGATTTTGTACTTCTCTTTGAAGATATTGCCCAAATATGATGGGAGTAGGACAGTGATACAGCACGGAGCAAAGAGTGCGGCGACTCCTGCTACAAACGCCGCTATTAATGATGTTCCTACGAGTGTTTCCATATAATTTTTTGCATGTAGTTATTAATTTAAGTTAGTAAATCAACAAAAATATCCTCAGAAAGGATATTTAAACAGCACGAAAAAAGCTTGCGCTTAATGCGTGCTGGTACTACAAGGAAGGGCTAAGCTCAAATAGAGAAAGCCACGAGGTGATTCTTTGTTTGCTATATAGAGAATGAAGTATCAGGTCTCGTAAACGCTGGGGTAAAGACTCCAGTTTTGGAAGCAGTAAATCTTTGTAGAATAGAAATATTGAAACTGAGACGAGGAGCAGAGATGCGAGCAATAAAAGCCAATTGGAACTCGCTGGCAATGTTGTCGTAAGTGTTTGTATTGCAGAAACATGGTGCGAGACCATAGCCACAATGTTCGTAGGACACTCTGTTCCGTCTATGGCGGAAGCAACGCAACCATTGTTTGAACCATCCATCATGACATGGTCAACAAGCGTAAAGCCAAAAATGCCTATTCCGGCAAAACTTGTTATTAGCAGTAATGTTGCAAGATACTTCATAAGGTTACGCTATTAGTATATACCCCCATACCCTATTGGTCAAGGCAGACTTCTGTGGACAAGTTAGTTGAAGCGTAATTCAATCTTATCTTTATCTCTCATGACATAATTCTCGTATTCGGTATTTTCCTCCCCGTTCACCGTCATCCTCATATCCATACCGAATGAACGCATATCTTTACCCCAGTTTTTGAAAAACTGACCTAATGAGACATCTTGTTTTCTGGCAAGCCCTTGAAATTCTAGATGGATGACTCCTTGTTTATTATCATCTGTATGGGTGTGAATAGGCTGGTGGACTGCGCCAATGCCAATATCGGCTGGGATCTCTTGTTTCTCGCCTTTTACATAGATTGCAACTTCCGGATGCCAATGGAAACCAGTCCGGGAAACAATATCTGATTCCGGAGTCTTGGGTGCTGACGCAACAAGCCAAACAAGGCTGCCAATGATTGCGACACCGAATGTACCCCATCCGATCCACCGGATAATTCTCTTTGTCTGGCGACTTTGAACGACTGCAACTTTAGCTTCCATTTTTTCTTGTCGTTTAAGTTCCTTACATTCCTTTTTAGTTAATGGTATTTGTGGGTCCATGTTTTTCTCTGTTTAAATAGTAATTTTGCAGACAGCGGGATTTTGGATTTTCTTTGCCGTCATGTAGAGCGATGTCCCCAATAAGGCTACGCCGAGAATGCCAAATTCTCCGCCGTTGAGAGGTAGGAATGCCAATATTCCTGATGCGCCAACAAGCGAAAGTAAGCTGGTTAGGAGAAACGATCCGCATGCGGCGCATCCCATGCCGATAACTCCGCTTGTAATACCAAACAGTCCAGTCGCCACCCCAGATTGCTTCACCTCGTCGACTCTACGCCGTAAGAAGTAAACGAACATCGCCACGTTTATCCCAAAGAGAATGGCGATAGCGATGGTATATGAAGCGGACAACAGAGTGAAGTTGGTAACAATTGATCCTAGGAGACTGATCGGTAGATCAAGCTTCTGCGTAAGCGATATTCCTGGGTGTCCCATAACTTTTACAATCAACGGAATGTTTGGAAGCCATACGGCGAACGCAAATACTGCAGAGCTCGTGATGAGAGCAAGGAGTATGTACATTGGCTTTCGGAATACTTTTTTCAGAGCTTGGAATAACATGTTTATTTGCCTTGCAATGCAAGATCAATAAGTTGTTTTACTGAAGTATACGGTTGGGCGCCAGAAAGAGGGTATTTCTTACCATTTTTGTCGACTACAATGCTCTACGGTGTACCGTTACCGCCAGTTGCAGTGGCGTTTTGAACATCAGCCTCGATGTGTTGGTCAAATTTTCCACTGGCAAGACAGGTGTTGAATTTTGTAACGTCCAATCCTACATACTGCGCGATCTTTGGAAGTTCGGCTGGGTCCAGTCCGTTGTTGGCTGGGGTAATTTCGTAGAGGCGATCAGTATATGACCAGAATTTGTCATTTCCTCCTTGCTCGTTAGCGCACTCAAGAGCGACAGCCTCTTTTCGTGCTTTAGAGTGAAGCTGATCAAGTGGAAAGTGCCTGTATACCCATGCCACCTTTCCATCTTTACCGTATTCATTCATGACTTCTTGCATTGTGCTATGGAATCGCTTACAGAACGGGCACTCCGTATCTGAATACTCTACGATTTTGACTGGGGCATCAGGATTGCCACGAACATGATCACTGTCCGAAATTGCGGCCATTTGATCAAGATCGCCCGTCTGCTGTGCCACTTGCTGTTGTTGAGGTTGATTTGCAGTGCCAGCAGTGTTTGTCCTGTTACTGCTATATATCACCGCTCCACCAATAATTATTCCCGCTAGAATAATAGCTGTCGGAATAGATATTTTATTTGATTGTTTTGATTCAGTTTCCATAAGAATTTTATATTAATAAAGATCGAAAAATTTGCATATGTTTAATACGCAGAATTAAACATAGAAGGAAAAGTTAGAACGTCTTGGGGTTTAGAATTCCGTTTGAGAAAGCTAGTTTAAGGTGGTCAAAGGCAAAAAGATCAGGTCTTTGCCGTAAATATAATTTGTATAAAAAAGAAATATGAACTACAGATTTACGAAAATATCTACTTATTACAAAAATTAATGCAATTAAAGCAAGAAAAGTTATTAAATAATTGCTCGCTTTCAGAGGTAATGTGAAATTAGTCCTTAAAGATTCTAAATGTTTTGTGAAATTTGCACCACAACAAGATTCCATGCTTTTAATTACTGAGGACGTGTTATCCGTTATCTCTATATCCATTTTATGATTGAAGGTATTTATACAAAAATACCCCAAAATCATTGATCCTAGAATGACTGTTACTAATGATACTTTAGTAAGTTTTTTTAAGTTTACTGAAATCATAATTAGAATTTTATTTTAAGCTAATAATTGAAGTTAGTAAAGTTTTTGAGGATTTAGTTACCAACAGCTAGACCTCCGAGGCGCTCTGGACTCTTCCATGAGTCAGCGTCATTAAATGTTGGTATGGAAACAATGCAAATGCCAGGAGGGGCTATGGCAACAAAAGTAGTAGTCCCCATAAAGGTAAAATACTGCCTTTATGCAAGGAAAAGTACCGAATCTGAAGAACGGCAAGTATTGTCGATAGATTCGCAGATTAAGGAGATGTTGATTCTGGCAGAAAGAGAGGGGTTAGAAATAGTAGCCATGAAAAGAGAGAGTCACTCGGCTAAAGAGACTGGGCAAAGGCCAGTGTTTAACGAAATAATTGAGGAAATTAAGATTGGTAAATATAACGGAATACTGACTTGGGCTCCTGATCGTATCAGCAGGAATGCGGGAGATTTAGGCAGAGTAGTAGATTTGATAGATGCAGGGATTTTAGCTGAAATCCGCACCTTCAGTCAGAAATTCTCAAACAATCCGAATGAGAAATTTATGTTGATGATTTTAGGATCGCAAGCAAAACTGGAAAATGATAACCGAGGTGTAAATGTACAAAGAGGACTTCGAACTAGATGTGAGATGGGATTGAGGCCAGGAACAGCACCGACTGGATACCTAAACCTAAAACAGATGGATAAAAAATGCCAGGTGATAATAGACCCGGATAGAGGTCATGTCATTACTCAGATGTTTGAAAAAGTTGGTCACGAGAAATGGTCTGGAAGGAAGGTCTACCACTGGCTCAAATTTGATCTAAACTTTTATACTAGAGGCAATAAACCACTGTCCCTAGGAAATGTATACCGTACATTGCAAAATTCCTTCTATTACGGACCATTCGAATTTCCGGTAAAAAGCGGTAAATGGTACCAAGGCAAGCATGAGCCATTAGTTTCTAAAGAGTTATTCGACAAGGTTCAAGAGCATTTAAAAAGGGATCTCAAACAGCATAACAATCACGAGTTTGCCTTTACCAAGATCATAGTTTGCGGCTCCTGCGGATCTTGTATATCAGGCCAGGAAAAATACAAACCATTGAAAGATGGCACTACAGCTAGATACATATATTATGGCTGTGGGAGAACTAAGGATCATAACTGTAAGGGCAACAAATATTTGAGAGAGGAGGAACTGGTAAACCAGCTAATACCGTTGATAGACAAAATTGAGTTCAACCAATTCAGTATGAAGATAAAGTTTGAAGAAGAATTGAGAAGATTTAATAAATTCCAGAGAACCGTACTAGGATCAAATGACCCCAAAGTGAAGCACCAAGATACTGATGCCAGAGTTTATGCCAAGTATATTTTGAAGGAGGGTACTAATGAAGAGAGACGAGAAATTATGGGATGTTTTAAATCGAAGCTAAAGATTACGAAAGGGGTGGTAACATTATCTAATTCATAAAATAATTATCTACGGTACAAGTATTCGCTCTAATAAAATAAACTCTTTTAATTTTATTAGACCTTTCAAAGTATGTGGATGACAACGTCGTATATGATCATGTTTCGGACAAGGGCATGGCGTATGACCTTTAATATTAGATCTCTGTAGTAAAAGAGGCTTCACCTTTTTCCACAAAAGAAACTCTTGAGATATTATTTGTAAACACTCTTTCGCTTTCTCAAGGGTTGGATTTTTAGAGAATGCTTCTAGTGAGCCCACACCACCATGGGCATATTCAAACCATGGCCAGTGTCGTTTTTCTGTAAAGAAAAGTTGGCCATAAAGAAACGGTATGACTAGCTCTCGAAAATACCGCTGAAACTGAAACTCTGGTTGTAGAAACTCATCCTCTTCAAGAGGATTACAGGTGCATCCGCTAGAGTCGGTTTGATTGAAATGTCGATCTGGTACGTTTTCTATTTCATCAACAAATAGAGCAGGTAGCTTTGAGTGAGAAATGTCGTTTCTTACTTCAATTCGGATTTTGAATCTGCCGTAGAGGCGCACGCCACCAACAGCATCAATTGTATTTTCTTCAATTTGTAGAAAACGCTCAGTATGTTCGTTGTAGGTGGCAGTGAACTCTATCTCTCCAGATATTTTCTCTGCTTTGACTTCGAACTGTGGGTACTTCTTTGATAGCCACGCTTTATCTTTTTCTGTCAACATATAACAGCACAGTGTGGAGAGTGCGGAGTGAACCCAGTATTGGGGTGGCGAGTAGATGGGGATGGAATCGGAGATATTAATGGAGCATAATATCCTTTATCATCTTCCTCGCGAAATACGACTTGCCAGTCGGCAAGTTCATTAGATTCCCCAATTACATCAAGAGTTTCTTTTGCTGCCTGGGCTACCATAATTTTTTCAGATGGTTGTACAAGTTGTGACAAAATATTATTTGAGTTCGCTGGATCGACTAGTTGCAATGTGTCGAATTCATCTCTGAGTGCTTCGAGTACCTGACGGAAAGATTTCATGAGATTTAACTTGTCGCGTGATCCAGTAAGAGCGCGAACAACGAATAACTCTAGAATGAATGTTTTAATGACAATATTGTTCCGGTACGCCCAGAGTTTTGCAAGCCTTATCACAGACACACACCCGCTGTTGACGATGTGATTTATATGAACTTTTAGGTTCGTTTGCATACGTTCTTTATCTCCATAAGCCACATGGAGAAATACGTCATCCGTATTTTCAATAAAGCGTCCTGGTACCACGTCGATGTGGTAACTATTTGGCACGGTAGATCCACGCAAATTTGTTATCCGCTCCGCAGAAGCCTTAGACTGAATAATGTAACTCTTCTTTAAATGAGCTGAGACATCCTCGCGGATTTCCTTGAGTGAGCGAGTATCAGTATTAGGAAAGTAACAAACAACATCGAGGTCATACTGATCCGCAATCATAGTCCCTTTCTCGCGTGAGCCTGCGTATTTAATTTTTGGATCGCTTCCAAATTCTAAACGAAGAAAGTCAGTGACTTCTTTCTTATGTGCTTGTAATGTGTTTTCCTGCTCAGCAGACAATTCCTGTGTCTCGAGCAATTCCTGTAAAAATTCTTCTGATGTCATAATATTTTTATTAATTAATTTTTAATGTCTTCCTCCAACCTCCTTGACTTCGACTGAAGTCATATATATGTATAGCGGGGTCGGCTTTGGGTAAAATCTCCTGCCCACACGCAACCGCAACCGATACAGGTACCGCCGGGAAAAGATGTATGTTTATATTTCCTCCATGCTTCGCTCTAATTTTGGATAATATATTCCGATAGGCCGTCCTGAACCCGCTAAGTTTTTCCCGAGTATCCATAAAAAGTGGTGAAGGATTAGCCACTGAGATTTCATAAACGGGAATACTTCTACCAATAATGTTACTTACTTCTGTATGTGCTGGTTTGCCACTAATTGAGAGAATAAGTGCGACATCGGTGCTTGCTTCCATATCTGACAAAGCTATGTTGTAAAGAAACGTGTCACTTGAATCCTTCCACTTCCAGCCTGATCCCTCTCTGTGAAGCTGAAATATGTCCGTAGGTCTAGTATTTGCTAATGTTTTGCCGAAGTGCATAAGGAGAGGAATAGGCGCGAACGCAAAAACAGAAAGATGTTCTGTATATTCCTGTTCATTACCCTTAGGGAGTCTTTGAATTAGGCTAGTTGAGATCTCGTTGGCAATCTTTTCCCATTCGGCCTCTGTTGTAGGCTCGCCCAATATGGTCATGTCTATACGCACTCCAGTGAGATCAGTTGGGTATCTAGAATCAAGTGCTGCCAACCACATAGCCTCGTTGAATATCTCAGGTCGTCTTTCTCCAATTGTCGCAAGAAGCACTACAGGTCTCGTCTTCATATTCGAAGCGATCGATGTCTGTAGCTGAATCTTTTCCTCGTGAATTCTTTTAAACTCCAAAATCTTTTTGACCGTGTATTCATCATGATGCTCGGGACTGTCTACGAGATAATGGTGATCCCGACAGAGCAAAACAAGGTTGTTAATATCTTTCACAAACTCTCCCGAATCTTCCTCGTGTCTAGCGCCGCCAGGATTAACTGCCTTGATATGTGCCATCTCGGAAAAGTTACCGCCGCTAAGTGTGAGCTTTTCATGCCACAATTCTTTATTGCATCCTGGAAATGCACAACGTGCACCGGAAATTGCCCACAGTCTGAGCTTGATGTCAGGGGGTATGGAACGATTTGTCTTTTTTTTAGTAATTTTCTTTTTCATATATTAAAAGTTTTTGAACGGAATATTTAAATGGGTTAATCGAATTTCAAGAGCTTGTCTGGAAAGACCAAAACGGTCTTCAAACTTCTGGAAGCAGTCGTTCAGGTTGAAAGGTAAGAGAGTTTGATCTTGGATAAAACTGAGTTCTCTAAGTATGATTTCCACATCTATTTTTGGTGCTAGGAGTGCTCCTGCATAAACATTAGCCTGCCACTCTCTACGCACATGCGCCATATCTAACTTCTTTATATTTTTTGATGGATCGGAATGCTTCCATCCGTTAATGAATCCATTTTTGGTAGAGAATAAAGGCCCGTGCAACGAGAGATGTCTGGCTTCATGGGCAACGGTGAATGAAATCCGCCTCTGGTTTGTACAGCTGTCATCGATCACCACCTGACGTGTCTCTGGCCGAAGAAAACCTAGAGTATCTTCTGCCTCTGAATCCTGCGGAATCGCTTCAAAACTGACGCTGAATCCCCAAAGTTCTTGAATGTAATTATCAACATCAAGAAGTGAAGGTGGATTTTTGCCATATTTTTCAGAATATATTTTTCGATACTTTGCCGTGTCGCCCAAAACCTGAGATTCGATCTCTTCTTTGGTGAGCTGGTATGTGTCAGCCATGGGATTCCAGTTTTTAGCGACTCTTACTTTCATAGTTTTTTCTTCTTAGTCTTTCGGAATAGAAGGGGTTGCGGTTCAAATGCAATGCCGCTTTTTTGAGCACCAGCAATGATTTCATTCTCGAACCGCTCCTTGAAATATAGTTGGACAAGTTCTTCGTATTCATTTGTGGAAAGAGAATATCCATTTTTCACTTTTTTTAGGAAGTCTATTGATGGCAGAGCCCCCGCTTCAATTTTGCTAATATAAGCGTAAAAATGCTTTCCAAAATGTGGCTCCAACTCTTTGTCTAAGCTTCTGGTACTTCGACCTGGAAAGTGAATTTCTCTTAATGACCTTATTTTATTTTTGAAATTTTCGTTCATACTTACAATGTAGCATGTGTAGTCTACAAATGCAACAATAAAGGTCTCGACAAATAATATATTTTATTTTCTATTACTAAATAGTTCGAATCTCGCCACCATCGACTTTTTAGAGATTTTTGGACATCAAAAAGATGGCTCAAAATATAGGCCTCGGCATAGTCCGATACTAAAAACTAAAGGCGGAAGCTTGAGTATTTGAACCCTCAGCATAGCCTCGGCGCTATACGGCCTAAAATATAGTTATTTTTGAAACTCATTTTACTGTAAACAATTTTATTTGCTTTAAGTCTTACAATCTAATATAATCTCCTATACTCATAGTATGAGATTAACCATATTTTATGGACTATAAATTCAACAAAAGATTGGAAGATTTGCCTCAATCAATCTGGCAATTAATAAACCAGATTGATGAGATTAAGGGTAGATGGATAGGTGGAGCGGAACTAAATCCACAGGCTTTGGGGCGTCTTAAAAAATCAACACTAGTCACTTCTACCGGCGCTTCTACTCGTATTGAAGGCGCCAAACTTTCTGACGAAGATGTGGAGAAATTAATGCGTGGTCTTACCATGCAAAAATTTAGAGATAGAGATAAACAAGAAGTTAAAGGGTACTACGAGCTTCTCAATAATGTTTTTGAGGCATGGAAAAACATTCCATTTTCTGAAAGTACCGTAAAACATTTTCACAGAGAACTTCTTAAGTACGTAGAAAAAGACGCGTCCCATAGAGGAGAGTATAAAGGAGTAGAGAATAAAGTTCACATGATTGATGAAGCTGGTAATTCTATCGGTATACTTTTTGATACCACTTCGGCATTTTTGACTCCCAAAGAAATGCTTGAGTTGACAGAATGGGCACAGCAAACTTTGGCCGAAAAAGAAGTTCATCCTTTATTAGCCATTGGAAACTTTCTAGTTGAGTTTCTTAATATCCACCCATTTCAAGACGGCAATGGGCGGCTTTCCCGTATCCTCACAAATCTTCTTATGCTCAAAAATGGCTACCCATACATGCCATATATTTCTCACGAAAAATTAATTGAAGATAATAAAGCTGATTATTATGTAGCTCTGAGAAGAAGTCAAAAAACTATAAAAACGGAAAAAGAGGATATTACTCCCTGGTTAGAATTTTTCTTGACTATCTTGCTTGAGCAAGCCAAACAAGCTATTGATCTATTATCTAAAGAAAATATTGAGCTCATTATTTCTCCAAAACAGCTTGTGGTATGGAAATATCTTGAATCTGTAATAGAGGCTACCCCAGGAGAAATATCAAAAAATACCAAAGTATCCAGACCAACAGTCTCCCAAGCACTAGATGTTTTGATGCGTCTCAAAAAGGTGAAAAGAGTTGGACAAGGAAGAACGACGAGATATAGCAAAATATAAATATGATCCAGATCAGTGATGATCAGATAAATTTGTACCTATCCATCTTCAAAGGAAGGAGCGACATCTACGCTAGACACTGGGAGAAAAATGGCAGATCTGGGTATAGCCCAGCGTACTCATTTAACTGGGATGAATTTTTAATTCACAAACAGAAGGGTGGAACGATAAATAGCTTTGGGAATAAAAAATTAATCCCACTCACAAAAGATATTATCAAGAAGCACTTGCTCGGGGTTACTCTTTTGGGTATATACCCAATTCTTGAAGATAACACGTCGTATTTTATTGCCGCCGATTTTGATGGAGAAAATTGGTTGGAAGATTCAAGAAAGTATATTGATGTTTGTAAAAAGGTGGGGCTAACAACGTATCTAGAAAGATCAAAATCTGGTAACGGAGGTCATGTTTGGATTTTTTTTCAAGAAGCATACCCGTGTTACAAAAGTCGAGCTATCGCTACTGAATTAATCAGGCAAGCTTTAGACTTATCAGTCTTTGAAAAAGAAGTTAGTTTTGATCGGCTCTTCCCAAACCAAGATTCTATACCTCAAGGGGGATTTGGAAATCTCATAGCTTTTCCGCTTCAAGGAAAATATTTAGGACAAGGCAATTCTGCTTTTATTGATCCTTATACTGTAAAATTGCACCCCGATCAGTGGGAGTTTTTATCTAAAATTCACAAACATACAACAGAGGAACTCGATAAAATATTTTATGAAGTAACTGACAATGAAAAAGTTGTCGTACAAAAAAGAAAATCTGCAGACAGGCTGGTAATAACTGTCGGCAAAAATATACAAATACCAAGATCAGAACTTGCTCCTGCGACGGTTACATTTCTCAAAGAAAAACTAAACTTTTTAAGCACTGAATATTTGACCAGGAAAAGATTAGGTAAGTCGGTATATAAAGTCCAAAAATATTTCAAACTAATCGAAGAATCTGGAGATAATATTTTTCTACCGAGAGGATTCCTGAATCAGCTTACGTCTTTTTTAGAATCAAACGGCATAAAATATGAGGTCAATTGTGGGTACCCAGAAATGGAAAATGTTAAATTTAAGAGTCTGATTAAGTTAACTCCACACCAAGAAGAAGCTCTGGAGAAATCCCTTAAACAAACTCAAGGGGTAATAGTAGCCCCGCCAGGAAGTGGTAAAACCATGATTGGTATGGAGCTTATCGCAAAGAGAGAATTACCGGCTCTGGTACTGGCTCATAGGAAGCAATTACTAGATCAATGGGTAGACAGGATTCAGACATACCTAAACATTCCAAAAATCAAAATCGGTACTTTCTCTGGTTCCAGAAAGAAAATTGGAAAAGAAATAACTGTCGCCCTGATGCAGAGTTTGGCAAGGTACAAAAATATTGCAGAATTGGAAAATAAATTCGGGACTATCATCGTTGATGAATGCCATCATATACCAGCAAAAACTTTTAGAGAAGTTATTGCGAACTTAAATTCCCAATACTTATATGGACTTACCGCTACCCCCAAAAGAAAGCATAACGATGAGCAACTTATTTATGTCTATATTGGAGATATTATTACAGAAATGGCGGGTGGTAATTTCAGTGAAGAAAACACAGAAAATACCTCTTCCAATAAACTCAAAGTCGTAATCAAGGAAACCGATTTAGAAATTCCGTTCCAATGGAAAACCGATAGATTTCAGCTTTTGGCTAAAATAATAAGTTTTGATACTGCTAGAAACAAATTGGTAACTGAAGATATTTTGGAACAAGTTAAAGTGGACAATAAAATCCTTGTTTTAAGCGAAAGGAAAGAGCATTTAGAAATTCTCGAACTCTGTCTTAAAGGTAAATGCGAAACGATTGTAATTTCAGGTGACGACTCTGCCTCAAAAAGAACCTCAAAACTCAAGCAAATTAATGACGGTCATTACAATGTTATATTATCCACCGGTCAGTTTTTTGGAGAGGGGTTAGATATTAAAAATATTTCAACTCTAGTTTTAGCCTTTCCATTCTCATTCGAAGGGAAGCTGATTCAGTATATTGGAAGGCTACTGCATAGTGCTAACCCTAAATTTGTTTTTGATTACAGAGACAAGAAGATAGCTTTTCTAGAAAGACAGTTTAAACAGAGAAATAGATACTACAAAAAGTTGATCTAAAATATTGAGTTTCGAATCCTCTCGCTATTGGTATATGAGATATTTTTACGCACCAAAAATATGGCTCAAAATATAGGCCTCGGCATAGTCCGATACTAAAAACTAAGGGCGGAGGGTAAGAGATTCGAACTCTTGGTGGGTTGCCCCACACCCGCTTTCCAAGCGAGCGCACTAGACCGCTATGCGAACCCTCCATAACACTCAAAATCGTAATTTACTTTACGACATATTAATAATCTAACACTTAATTAAGCTTTTGAAAAATAGCCTTAAAATGAAAGGTTTAAGTGGTGTTTAGGGATACCTGTTTTTTAGTTGACAAGAAAGTTAAAAGGGTGTATAATAGGTGGTAGAGTAAATCGTTCCTTGAAAGGGGACAAAAAATGACACAAGGGATTATCACCCATCCAAGGCCACATCTTGATGAGATCGTGGCGATCTTTCTCCTCTCCCTTTATGGGGAGGAAAAGTATCCCGGAATAAGGGATGCTATTACCAACCGGAAGATTTTTGCTTGTCGCGTCGAAGATCTCGAGGCGACAGCAGAAGGGTACGAGCAGAGTGGCTACATCATGCTCGGGGTCGGCGGCGGACGGTATGATGAACATGGTGTCAATGGCGAGAGTCGCAAGAAAGGTGACTGTTGTGCCACCCTGGTTGCCAAAGATCTGGGTGTGGACAAACTCAGGGAACTTTCAAAGATCCTGAAGTTTGTCACCGGGGGTGACCTCAATGGCAACAGCCAGCCGTTCGATCTGTCGGCCTTGGTCGGCTTGATCAACGGTCAGTATCCGGACGATCCATTTCCGGCCATTGACTTCGCGTTTGCGGCACTCAATGCCAAGTACGCGGAGCAATACGACTTTCATGTCATAGCAGGTGAGGAAGCCAAGAAGGCCACCGTGGAGGAAGTATTGACGGCATCTGGCAAGAAATTGCGGATAGTAACCGTCAAGACCGACTGCGAGGCGGTTGGCAAGTATATCCGTTCGGAGTACGGCGGTGGAGCTGACATCATCATTCAGAAAAATTCTCGACGCCAAGTCCAGATTTTCACGGATAAGCGCTCGGGTCTGAACATGACCGACACGGCGCAGATCTTGCGTCTTGTGGAGCAGGAGTCCAAAGATCAGGAGGTGGTAACCAGCGACTGGAACCTTCTCGCCGGCGAAGGCAAGGTCATTGGAGCCGAAGAGTGGTACTTTTTCCCAACAGGGAACATGCTACTCAATGGTAGCTTAACCGCTCCCAACACCCCACCCACAAACATCGCGCTCCAAGATATCCAGAGCCTCGTCAAAATCGGGGTGAATGGCATGTTTGAACCGAGTCGGGAACAAAAATGTAAGCAAGGAAACTGTTCGTCCCGGCGAGATGATGAGTGCAAGTGGTACGCTTTTGGACTCCAACGTTGTCGAGAAGTTCGGCGACTGGAATATCAAAGGCGACAAACTGCATGATCATTTCTTAAAATCTCCACAGATTATAAAGTGAGAGCTCAAAGAGCCCCTTTCGAAGCTCACCTGAAATATGGTGAGCTTTTTATTTTAATGCCAAAAAGGCGTTTACAAAATGTATAGCGATGCCGCCAAAATTTGAATATGGTTTGAAAGCACTGTTGATATCTTTGACTTGTTTTTCAAAATATTTTTTGGGAGTGTTGTGAAAAGTGATGTATGGAGGAGGGACTTGTCCGGTCTCTTGGGCGATAATGATCTTGGTACGGTATCCGCCACTTTTTGCTGTTTCTATCTCGTTTTTTGATATCTCTATTGAGCCGTCATCGCCACCAGCAAAATTTCTGTAGGACATTATAATGATGGAGCTATCTCTCCTTCTCTCTAAAATATTTAGTAAATGTTTGAATACATAATCTTTTTTTCCATTGTATGAAAATTTGGGAGTCATCTCGTCTTTTTTGTCATAAAAATCTGGTATGACCACAGAAAACCTGAGGGTATCATCGCCCAAAAAGTATTCTGTCTGGTCTACCAGTTTAACAAAATTTTTCAAAATATTGGCTTTACTCTCATCACTCTCGTTGTATGAATCTAAAAGGTATGGCTCGACATCATATTGAAAACCTCTAAATTTATTTTTGCGTTCAGCATTAAAATTTTTGATGTAGTTTACAACAGCAAAAGCTTTATAGACATTGTCATCCTCGGCCCAGTTGCGCCAACCAGCTTCGGCGTCTACTGTCATACCCTTTTTGTTGGCGCGGATAATAAAGTCTTCCAATATATTTCCGAAAACTTTTTTCTGCCTTTCTCTTTCTTCGCCTTTTGGCATTACAAATATATCTAAGTAGCTATCAATAGAGACATACATAGTGTTTACTCCATCCTTTTTTGCTTGAGAGAGTATAGACTCTATATACTGTGGAGTCATATTCATGATAGGTGTCCAAATCCAACTGCCGTATTCTTTGGTGTCTTCTGTTTTTTCTGATGTCGTAAATGTTTTGATGGCTCTAACTACTGTAGCTATTTGGTTAGAGAAAAATGAAGAATTTGTCTTTGTATTATTTATATCAAAAGCAATGTTTTTAAATTCTGGGTTGGTAGCAATCGCGTTTGCGTTTATATGATTATCAGAGTATTGGGATATTTTGGTATCTATTTGGTTTTGGTGGGGGACAAAATTTCCGCCTTCCACAAAAACAAATAACAAAATTATTGCGCTTGAAAAAAACACCAAACCCATAGCAAAAAATTTTTTGCTATTTTTATTTTTTACTTTATTTCTCACTCTATTATTATAACGGAAAAATAAAACAGTGTCTGTGGGCGGTAGAGGATTCGAACCTCTGACATCGTCAACGTCAATGACGCGCTCTACCAACTGAGCTAACCGCCCTTAGATTATTTCTAAATTTAGCAGATTTTTAATTGAACATCAATTTTATATAAAAAATGTCCCCACGGAATGTAGTCGTGGGGATCTGGTGAGTCGCTCATTTTTTGAATGTGATCTTGCAACCACTCCATCTGAGGTATTTGACGACGAAGATTGCAAAAATCCCAGCTACGACGAGTTTAACTGTCCTCGATTCGGGTACTTCTTCGGGTGGAGGAGGAGTGTCTCTCTTCTCGTATCCCAAGATGAGTTTTGCCGAGAAAGCTAATCCCCCTTGGCAAATCCAGACGTCTGCTGGGCAACCTGTCGGAAGCGCATCCATCCTAATCTGGTTGCTACCTACGAGGATGTAAGAGAGTAAATCCCAGTATTCTCGCTCTCCCGAATCCACGCGTGACAGGTAATTTCCATTTACGTATGGGTGGACGTTCGTTGTGTGCGCCGCTTGTACTTCAAGCGAAGCAGACACAAGAAAGTAATTGAGAAGTAAACTCGGTGGACTACTGAAGTCAAAGAATCCACTCCATGGCCCATCTCTATCTATCTCGATGTAGCTGGTCTCGTCGATGGGCGATGGTCTCCGAGGAGTTTCTAGCACATTAATGATCCTCGCCGTTAGGTTGTCTTCACCGATTGCTGAAAGATCGACCTGATTTTCGTCTGTCACCATAACAATGCTCACAACTGTTGCTCCTGCTATTTTTGCGCCGATGACAAAAACAATCAGCATTGCCAAAAGCCACCACAGAGTTTTTTTCATCCGTTTCCTCCAATTCCTCTGTCAATCTATCATAAAAAAAGTAAAAAGTAAATATAAAAAAAGAGGCACCCGTGGGTGCCCCTGTACTACTTGCCGACCTTGCGTCTACCGCTTGTTCTTGATGTTGTGCCTGAACAGGCCGAGAACGAGGAAGCCAACGCCCATCAGAGCGTAGGTACCGGGTTCGGGGACAGAGCTGATTTGACCTGCCCAGATTCCTCCCATGGGGCCTCCGTCAATCTGGTAGACATCCATTTTGAGGGTGTTAACCCCTTGGGTCAGATAGGGGCTAAGGTTGATCACCCGGAATTCGCCAGGTTCGCATGCAATCTGCCCATCGGCGCAGGCGCCGTCTTGCACTGGGTTTGGCACCATCAACAACAAGTTGGTGTATAGACTGTTCGTAATATACACCCCCATTGTGTCGTCAGCACCAAAGATTGCATTGCCGGAATTGTTCCCGTACGGGAGCATGAAGCTCTCGTAGAAAACCACGCTTGGACCGCCGACGATCGTCGTATTCGGAAACACGATACCATTGTACCCGGTTTGGTCGTGGCCAACCCACTTACCATCTGGTAGGGTTGCTGGCCAAACACCGTTTGGTAATGTATCCCACGCCGGGTGAGGCGTGATGAGAACGTTGGTGCCGGTCAGGTTGTTGCTCTCACCGACTCCGTCTCCGGACTCGAACGAGATAATCGCTGCGCTCGCCGTGGTGGCGAGGCAGAAAAGGGTGAGTAGAGCCAAGAGGCTCATTTTCAAAAAGCTGAAACGCATTTGTTCGTTTCCTCCACAAAAAGATCTCTCCTCTCCCTCCGAAATTCGGCGAAAGAAGAATCCTGAGGTTCCTCAAGACTCCTGTATCATAGCACGCCTAGATTTTCTGTCAACTTGTCCGCAACTCTAGCAATTTGGGGTGAATGAAAATCCATTTTTTGGTAAATATTAAACCTGTGGATAACCTGTATAAAAGCGCCCATTTATAAGGACTAAATTTTTGTCTTTTTGACTCTTTTTTTGGGAGATCTTGTCAATAGCAAATTTTATGCTTGGTTTTTATAACTATTACGGCGCTAAAAGGTCAAAGACATTTTAAAAAAGACAATCTCGTTTTGTCTTTTGTTTCTCGTTGACGGAGCTTCTATTTAAAAATTACAATTGATATAGTCCATAGATTTTAGAGATTAGTCGGTGGTCGACTTTGCCGAATTTTTAAAAAGTTATGTTCTTTGTAGTTATTAACAATTATTAAATTATCCCGTAAAAGAATTTTGATAAATTCTCACGGGACAAGAAAAATTATATGAAAAAAATATTATATAGCGCAGGATTGATTGTTTTCGTAGCTGCTTTAGCTCTAGGTGCGACAGGTGCCTTCTTTAGCGACAGCGAAACTTCAACAGGCAACATTCTTACTGCTGGGGCGATTGATTTACAGATAGACAATGAAAGTTACGTTACAAGCACAACCACAGGATTATTGGTGGCAAGTCCTAATACAACTTGGACAATGCGTAACTTAACGGTTGAGAAGTTTTTTGACTTTGAAGATATAAAGCCGGGAGATATTGGCGAGGATACTATATCTCTACACGTAGATAACAATGATGCTTATCTTTGTGCAGATGTAACACTTACATCAAACAATGAGAACACTCTTGTTGATCCAGAGTCAGACGATGGAGATGATACAACTGGCACAAATGGAGGTGAGCTTGCACAGCAAGTAAACTTTGCTTGGTGGGCAGATGATGGGGATAATGTTTTAGAAGAAGGTGAAAATTTATTACCAGGCGGTCCTCTTGGAAACCTTGCAATAGGAGCGACAACAACTGTTACTCTTGCTGACTCTGTTTCTAACATTTGGACAGGACAAGGTGGTCCAATCCCAGGAGCTTCTACAAGATATATTGGTAAAGCCTGGTGCTTCGGTACGATTACACCAGCTCCAGTAGCTCAAGATGGTTCTGGAAATAATGGTGAAAATGGTCCTTTGGATAGAGGTACAGGATTTATTTGTGACGGCTCTCTTGCAAACAACACAGCTCAAACAGATAGTTTGACTGCAGACGTTGCATTTAGAGCAGTTCAGTCTAGGAATAATAGTAGATTCTTGTGTACTCCAAGCACAGCTCCTGAAACAGCAACAGTAACACTCGACAAAGTTGTTACATTTACAAATCTCGCAGTTGCTGGAGTTGACGTAAGTGACTTCACACTTCACTTGGTCGGCCCTGGTGGTGACCATGTATTGATTGATCAGGTTCCATTTCCAGGTCTTACTCCAGGAGCATATGTTGTATCTGAGGTTTACTCAGGTGATCCAGCTAATGCAACCTCTACAGTAATATTTAGTGGTAGTTGTACAGAAATTGGAACTACAGACACAGCAACATTTAATGTAGTTTCTGGTGTAAATCCAACCTGTACAATCACAAACTCAGTTTCTACCACAACACCACAGCAGTAATTAATTACCTAATTAGATGAAAAAGATATTACTTAGTCTTGGGTCCATACTTTTCGCAGGGGCGATCCTTGCGGGCGCAACGAGTGCGTTTGTTATGGATACAGAAAAAAGTACTGGTAATACTTTTGCATCCGGAGTTATAGATCTCAAAGTAGATAACGAAAGTTATGTGACGGACGAGAATGGAAAGTTGGTTTTCAGTCCTTCTACTTCTTGGGACCTCTCGGGACTGTCAGGGAAATTGTTCTTCAATTTCCTTGACATAAAGCCGGGGGATATCGGAGAAGATACAATAAGTCTCCATGTAAACAACAACAATGCTTGGGCTTGTATGAATATAAATCTTACAAGCACTCCAGAAAATGGAGTAAACGAGCCAGAGGGGTTGGTAGACAATACAGTCGGCCCAAATCAAGGAGAGTTGCAAGAACATCTTTACTTTGTTTTTTGGGCAGATGATGGAGACAATGTGTATGAAAAAGGAGAAAAGATATTCAAAAAAGGTTTGTCCAAAGATATATTCAACGGTGAGCCTTGGACACTGACAGATTCAGAGACAAGTATTTGGGCAGGAAGTTCTGGTTACGCCTATCAAAATGGTAGCTGGAAATACAATAATACTTGCAGAAACGGTGATCCTATACCGGGAGGTTCTACTAAGTTTATAGGCAAAGCATGGTGCTTTGGAGATATAAACGAGAATCCTCTAAATCAGGATGGTAAAGGCAAAACCCCTTCGAATTCCTCAGGACAAGTGGACAATGGTCCACTTGTGAGAGGTACAGGATTTGTCTGCGAAGGCAGTGATGTGGGGAACATCGTACAGAGTGATGGTATTGGATTGGACGTAACATTTACTGCAGTCCAATCTAGGGGCAATGAGAATTTTGTGTGTGGCGATGAAGACGAAGGAGAAGGCGGTAACGAATATTGCTCTCACGGATACTGGAAGCAAAAGCAACACTTTGATAGTTGGGTAGGCTTCGGCCCTAATCAACAGTTCTCTTCTGTTTTTGAAAATGCTTTTCCAGGAAAGACCTTGTTGCAAGTATTGCAACTTGGAGGGGGAGGGCTAAATAGGCTCGGAAGAGAGACAGTGGGTGCACTCCTTAATGCGGGTTCCGTAGACTTCCCTCTTACCCAAGCTGAAGTTGTGAGTATGTTTAATACAACATACCCAGGCTCTCTAGACTCTTATGACACACTAACAGAAATGTTTGCTCTACCTGAAAGTTGTCCATTAAATTAAAAAATTAATTCCCCGGAAATTAAATGAAAAAAATATTATTAAGCTCATTTCTAATACTCTTTGCTGTATCCAGCCTTGTGCTCGGAGGTACTGGCGCATTCTTCTCTGACACCGAAACCTCAAGTGGAAACACCTTTACTGCGGGAGCAATAGATTTGAAAATAGATAACACGAGTTATTACAACGGAGTGTTGAACCAAGGTACTACGTGGTCTCTCACCGATCTTACGGACCATCTCTTTTTTGACTTTGACGATCTAAAGCCGGGTGACATTGGAGAAGATACGATCTCAATACATGTAGACAATAATGATGCATATGTATGTGCAGAAGTTACTCTCACAAGTAATGAGGAGAATGGTATCAACAACCCAGAAGCAGAGGATCAAGATATAACAGAAGGCCCAGGAGAAGGTGAGCTCGCTCAAAATGTAAACTTTATTTGGTGGGCGGACGATGGCGACAATGTTCTTGAGGGTGATGAGAATATAATCTCACAAGGTCCTATAGGTAATTTGCCTCTAAACCAGCCATACACAGTTGCTCTTGCTGATTCAGGGAGCAATATATGGACTGGTATCGGTGGTCCTGTAGCAGGGAGTGATACAAAGTATATTGGCAAAGGTTGGTGCTTTGGAAATCTTTCCGTCACGCCAGTTGTGCAAGATGGAGCCATAGTTGACACAAATCCTGCAGATGGCATACCGGATAATGGCCCAGATGCGCGAGGCGCGGGGTTTAGCTGTGATGGATCTCTTTTGGACAACACTACCCAAACAGACCTACTCACTGCTGATATAAAATTTAGCGCAGTACAATCAAGACATAACCAGGATTTCCTTTGTGTACCAGATAAACCTCCAGTTGCTTGCGAGTTGACAGAGACTTATGCCGATGAAGTCGCCTCTAGCGATCAAGGTTTGCGCAAGAACAATACTGCAGTAACCGCAGATAGGAGTGATACTTCTTATGCTCTAGGAGCTCCGCAGAGCTCGGGTACTCCTTATGATGCTCCAGTTGTAGCAAATTCCTTCTTCTCGCTCGGATTTCCTCTTCTTGGAAACATGGCGGAGATAATACTTTCATTCAATGACAACTTTGTTGTAGATGGTCCGGGGAACGATCTAAAACTTTGGGAGGTGACTGGGGGTACAAGCTATCCGGATGAAAAAGTAGATGTATATGTTGGGGATTCAACTGTTGGTCCGTGGACACAGGTAGGCGATGATGTAACCCGAGACGCAGAGATAGATCTATTTTTGGCTGGGGTGAGTCAAGCTCGCTATGTGCGCATAGTAGATGCAAGCAACCTTGCTTTATTTGAGGCTACTGCCGATGGTTACGACCTAGATGCCGTGCAAGCTCTAAATTGTATTCAGAGAGCAGAAGAATAATTCTAAGATTCTGCAAATTCCATAGTTTCGCAAAATTAGATGAAAAAGTTATTCAAAATCCCATACTATTTTCTTGTTGTAGGAGTTGCTTCCATAGGTTTACTTTTGCTTGCAACTCTTTTACCAATACCCGGCAACTTGAGAGTAAAGATTGTAAAGTCGGGTTCTATGGAACCAGCCATAAAGACTGGAGGACTTGTCTTCATAAGAGAAGCTTCTAGTTACAAAATGGGAGATGTAATAACATTCGGGCAAGATACCAAGACCCAGATCCCAACTACCCACAGGATTATAGAAGAAAGTGGGGAGGGTGCTTCAAAAACATTTACTACCATGGGAGATGCCAATGATGCTCCAGATCCCAAGGAAGTAGGAGTAGGGGAGATAAGGGGTAAAGTAATATTTTCGCTTCCTTATGCTGGGTACATACTAGATTTTGCAAAGAAGCCTATGGGGTTTCTGCTACTTGTGGGTGTGCCAGCTCTTATTATTATCTTTGAGGAGTTAATAAAAATTTGGAAAGAAATAAAAAAAATAAGAAGAAGAAAAAATGAGGAAGCCCTAGAGTATGTTTCAAGTGAGGCTTTACCAATAGAATTGGAAAGAAATGTTCAATCAGTGTATAGAGAAGGTAATGTGCTAGATTTGCGGGCTAAATTTGAACAAAAATCTAGAGAGGGTTTGTCTTTCAGGAGAAGAGACACTTCAGACTTTGGACTCAAAGTTGTGAGTATTCTTCTCTTGGCCATAGTCCCTCTCCTCGGTTTCGGTAGTGTGGGTAGTACTGTTTCTTACTACAACGAAAGCGAAGTCTCTCTCGGTAATATTTTGCAAGCGGGTAGTAATTATAAAAATTTTACAGAGAATAATCTGAGGGTGAATAATGATGAAGAGGTTGTACTTGGAGTTTCTGTTGAGACCTCTCTCTCTGAAGTTTCGGAAGATCTAGCACCTAGTGAGGTAGAAGAAAATAAAATTGAGGAAGAATCAGAAGAACAGGTTGTAGAAGAGAGTGAAGAAGTCGTAGAAGAAGAACTAAATGAAGAAAATACTAACACAGAAGTAGAATTAGAAGACACCGAAGATGAAAACGTAACAGAAAGTAATGCAGTAGAGGAAGAACAAGAAATAGTGGAGCCGACTCCGGTAACAATTTCAGAATAGTAAGATAAAAATTTCTTAAATAAAACTTGACCCCGTTAGAATTTAATATTTCTAGCGGGGTTGACATTTGGTGAACAGTGATTAGAATTCCATATACATAAAACCCAGAATGGGTGCTAGATCACTCCCGTGATCCTGAGTTTATCGAAGGATTTTACGGGATTTCCCCGATCCAGCGCCCATTCTGGGTTTTTTGGAATTCAGATAAGACTTCTTTAATGACATAATTATAACAAACTAAAGTCAATTTAAGCAATTCACATCTGGGTGTTGACATCGCTACCGATTCTTCTAGGATGAAAGTGTTACTAGAGTGGTCTTCTTTTGGGGAAAAGGAGGGCAAAATGAAGACGGTAATGTTTCCCCATTTTTTCGCACAAAAAAATAATTTGTCAAACAAAGTAGCCGCTTCGCGAGAGATTTCGCTTGAAGCGGCTATTTTGTTTGGTCGATACTTCTCCGCTTCAGAGCTTATGCATACTGAAGCGGGGAAGGAAAAATAATTTATTAAAAATTAATTGTAATAAAAGATATGAAAAAATTTATAGCTTTTGCTTCGGCCGCAGCCTTTTTGGTTTCAGCCGTTCCTGCTTTGGCTTTTGGCGGATTTCATTTCTCATCATCTGATCTAGATATAGATGTTGATGTAGACAATGATGCGTACGTCAAAAACGATGTTGACACTACCGCTTCAACGGGAGGCAATACTTCAACGGGTGGCAGTGCTCGCAACAGAGTCAGTGGAGGCAATGTTGACAATACTGAAGCCAACGGCGGAGATACTGGGGATATAGATACTGGGGACGCTTTTGCCACAACTTATGTTACTAACACTGTCAATAGCAATGACATTGTAGTTCGAAGTGATTGCGGATGCCGAGGTGAGGCCGATCTTGATGTTGATGTAGACAATGATGCTACTGTAAAGAATTATGTTGACACTAAGGCTAAAACAGGTCACAACGACTCTGTGGGTGGTAATGCTTCTAACAAAGTAAAGAGCAACTCCTCACACAGCTATCATCATTGGTTTGGTGGAAGCAACAGCGTTGACAATACTGAAGCCAACGGCGGAGATGCTGGTGAAATCACAACAGGTGATGCTGATGCCTACTCTGATGTTGTAAACGTTGTAAATACCAACGTTGTTCGAGTACGCAGATAATCTGCATTTGTTCTTTTTGTTAACTCCGACAAAATCGTCGGAGCCGAAATCTGTCTGTCATCTGACGGACGGACTTCGGGCTAAGCTAAGTTCATCAGCTGATGAACTTAGCTTATCCGGAGATATGAAAAAATTTATAATAGTTTTAATTACCCTTTATGCATTACCGACTTTTGTCTTGGCTGATTCTACTAATGTTGTAAATAATGTTACCACTTCAGTTTCAACGGGTGGTAACACAAGTGATGGGGTGGTGACAGAAGGTCAAAGCAAAGGAAGTGTCAAGATTTACACTGAAGTCAATGGTGAAGTAGTAGAAGATTTCCAAAAAGAAGTAAGTGGTGAGAAGCAAATTAATTATGAAGTGAGCAATGAATTTGAGGGAGGCAGGGTAGAAACAAAGGTAGAAGTAAATGGAAATGTGTCAAAGGCGCCCTTTGACACTTTACAAATGTTTATAAAATATGTAAAATATGTATTTTCATTCTTTAAATTTTAATAGATACAAAATAACCAAAGTCGCCTTTTCAGTATTTTTGGTGATAGGTATTTTAAATTGGGCTTTTATGCCGGGTCTTCTTACTTATGCCGAAGAAGAAGTCCCTGCAATTGAAATTGCGGTAGTAGAAACTCCCTCAGCCCCAGAAGTTGTTGTACCGAGTGAGGTGGTTATTGAAACTGGAGATGCGGTTTCTCAATCTGAAATTCAAAATGATGCTAACACTCAAGAAATAACTACTGAAGCGCAAAATTCAGGACAAATAGCTCCCCAAAGTTCAGAAAATAATGAGGTAAGCACTTCTGTTTTAAATATTGAAGGTCAAAATGAAGCAGAAGTACAAAATACAGCTACCACCACTGCAGAGACTGGAAGCAATAATGCCGAAGGTGTCGCCACCACGACGATAACAACAGGTGATGCAGTCGGAAATGTTGACGTGGTTAATTTGGTAAATACAAACATTGTTGATTCTAGCGGTAGTATTATAGCTGGTGGCGCTTCTTTGGGTGGTTCGTCTTTAGATTTGCGCGCAAACTTCGCAAGCACTACAGCAAGCACTACTTGCCCATTATGCCTCAGTGATATTTCGATAGAGAATCAAAATAATGCAACGGTTACAAATAATATAATCGTATCGGCCGAAACCGGAGACAACAATGCTTCTAGCACAGGTGCTGGAATAATTAGAACCGGCGATGCTTTTGCCGGTGCTAATGTGGTAAATATCATAAACAGCAATATCGTCAAATCAAACTATATGCTTTTGGTTTTTAATAACTTTGGCGATTGGTCTGGTGATTTGGTTTTCCCCAATAGCGATTTTTTTGCAAATTTGTTTTCCAATTTTTCTTCTGGTTGTATTACTTGTAGTGGCGACACTTACCTTTCAAATAGTAACAACGCTAATGTTTCAAACACAGTTAATACTTCAGCAGAGAGTGGCGATAATACTGCCTCTGGAGAAGGGACTTCTATAAACTCAGGAGAGGCTCTGGCATCTTCAAATGTTTATAACCAAGTCAATACAAATGTTTATAATAGCGCATCTTTTTATCTCCTAATAAAAGTTTTTGGTGATTGGGGTGGCAATATATTTAATTTACCAGAAGGGATCGTCTGGCGTGAGACACCAAAGGGTATCGTCCTTTATAATGAAGCAGACGGCAATCCGTTGGAAAGTGAAATGCAGCCTTTGGTTGGAGGAGGGGAAACTTCAATTCAAAATACCAACAGTGCGGATGTTGTAAACAATATTAATGTCAGTGCTACTACAGGAAACAATAATGCTCTTGGCGATGATGTTTCTATTCAGACGGGCAATGCTTATGCTGGGTCTAATCAGGTCAATATAGTCAATACCAATGTGGTAAGCAGTAACTGGACGAGGGTTTTAGTAAATATATTTGGCAACTGGCAAGGCAACATTTCTTTTGGAGAGCCAGATTTATGGATAGGTACGGTCGCAGAATCTTCGGGCACTTTGGTTCCAGGTTCTTCTGTTAAATTTACAACCACTATAAAAAATAATGGTGACGCTACCGCAAGTGGTATTAAGGTCTTGGCAGAACCAGAATTTCCTTATTTGGATATTGATGGAAATAATGAATGGATACTTAGTCCACTTTTGGCTGGAGAGTCAACGGAAATCTCTTATAGTGGCTCTATCTCTAGGAGCATGCCTTTGGGGGCTATTCCAATACAAAATACAGTTTCGGTATCTTCGTTTGAAACAGATGGCAATATGGAAGACAATACTGATGTTATTGATTTAGTCGCTTATAATTATTCAGGACCAAGAGTTCGGCCATCTCATGTTTCGCGCACATCTACATACCCTAATTTGGAAGTGACAAAAACCCATACTCTTAAAAGCGCTGTGGGTATAAATGGGGTAGAAATGGTGCCATTTCTCGGCTCGGCTGATTATAAAATAGTAGTTAAAAATAATGGAGGCTTGGCTTATGAAGGGCTACTTGTGGATCAACTTAAAAATGAAGCTGGTGAAATTATAAATGAACAGACTTGGGACCTTGGCAAGATTTTTGCAAATGAAGAAATTGTTATTACTTATACTACTGAATTTACTGCGAGCACCACTCCGGGTACTTACACCAACTATGCTTGGGTGGAAGCTTTGGGGGGAGATTATTCTTATAACCCCAAACTAGCCTCAAAAACTATTTCAAATATGGCGTCAAGTACCGTTGTGGTTGCAGAGAAACCAATCGTTTTAATTGTAGAAGAACAAGTGAAGGCTTTGGGTGAAGTTTTGGGATTGCTTATCGAAGATGTATCGGCAGTGGGGGAAGAACAATATGTGGAATTTCTTGGAGGTTTTTGCAGAGAAGAGAGCGGGGATAAAATGAAAACCCTAAGTGTTTCTCAAAGCATTCTCTTGGGTCTCTCATTTATCCTTATCGTACGAAAGAAAAAGTATATTCCTACTAATTTGTTTATGATCTAAATTATGTTATAATAATTTGGTGAAAAAGCTTAGAGAAATTACGAGGTTAAAAATAGCCATTGTTTGTTTACTTATTTTGGCTATTTCTATGGGAACTATTTCTCCCCTTAGGGTAGCAGTCTTTGATTCCCTCTCGGCCATTTATGCTAGCGTTTTAGTTACTCTGACCAATCAAAATAGAGTAAATAGTAATGTCCCGGAACTCAAAGTAAGTCCAATTTTAGAAAAAGCGGCCCAAATGAAAGCCGATGATATGGCGACTAGAAGCTATTTTGCACACAACACACCAGAAGGGCGGACACCTTGGTATTGGTTTGAAAAAGCAGGTTATAAATATGTATATGCAGGAGAAAATTTGGCTGTTAATTTTGAAGAAAGTGCTGATGTAGAAACTGCTTGGATGAAATCCAAAGGCCATTTTTTAAATATAATGAATCCCAAATTTAAAGAAATTGGTATCGCCACCTCTACTGGTATCTATAAAGGTAAGCAAGCCATCTTTGTTGTTCAGATGTTTGGCGCTCCATCTAAGTAAAACTAGATAATATAATTAAAAAAAAAGATATACTAAACGCTCGGCGTCTAGTAGTTTTTGTTTTTAGTTTTTTGTTGTATGCTAGTTAGGGTGTTTTTTGAAAGGAAGGTGAAGCGATGAGACATATGGAAAGACATTCTGGTCTAGAAGACCATATGAATAATATATGGTTTCCAAGGATAAAAGAGGTAGGAGCTTTTTGGACGCATTCAGGAATTGCCAGTCATCCCCACATATGGACTACCCTAAAAAATCATTCCAATGAATATTTCAATGGTTATGTATTTGGACAAAATTCCCCCCTTCTAGATGAAGCATGTAAATCTCTGGCATCTTTTTTGGTCTTGAGATTTCCGGAGATTTTAGATGTGGACAGAATTATAGGTCCGGCTATGGGGGCGATTTGTATTGCGGATGGAGTTGCAAGGCATTTAAGCAATATTAGACAAAAACCATGTCTTTCTGGTTTTGTTGAAAAAGAAGAGAATAACGGTAAGAGGAGAATGGTTTTTAAGAGAATGAATATTTACCATGGAGAAACTGTGTTGATCGTAGACAATACCATCAATATGGGTAGTAGTGTTCATTTAACGGCTGAAGCTGTAAAAGAGGCTGGTGGAAGAGTTCTTCCTGTCTTTGGTGCGATTATGAACCGTTCTGCGGTGAGTATTAAGACAAGAATAGTTTCTCTAGCCCATATACCAGCGACACAGTGGAAACCAAACAAATGTCCTCTCTGTGCAAAAAATTCTGAAGTAATCGAGCCTCAACTTCCAAGAAATTGGAAAAGGCTTCAGGGCCTCTGAAACGAGGGATGAAGAATTTCAAGACCACTCTGAGCAAAGTCGAAGGGTGGTTTTTTATTTTATTAACTCTGCCTGTGAAGTTCTAAATAAATATCTTCCAACGCTTTGACGGCGTCGCCGGCGGCGATGTTGTTTTGATGATAGAGGGTATCAGTACAATCTCCGGCCGCCCAAATATCTTCTCTACTTGTTCTCTGGGTCTTGTGGTCTATTTTTATATGTTTAAATTCATCCATTTCTAGCAAATCCTCTACAAAACTCGTTGCTGGGGTATGACCAATCTCTATAAAAATTCCACTAACGGGGATTTCAAGATTATCAACAAAAGGCGCGGTCCTTTGATAGACAATAGATTTTACAAAGTCGCCACCTTTGATTTCAACTGGTATGGCGTTGGTTAGCGCCTTCATTTTTGGATTGGCTAACACTTTTTCTACAGTGACCGGATCGGCACGAAATTCGCCACGGCTCAATAGAGTGACGCTTTTACAATAAGCTAAGAGCTGAGCGGCTGATTCAAAACCGGCATTACCTCCACCTATCACTGCTACATCCTTACCTTCAAAAAATGGTCCATCGCATGAGGCGCAATAAGTGATACCTTTGCCCTCAAATTCCAAAGCTCCCGGGATATTTAATTTTTTTCTAGAACTGCCGGTGGTTACCAAAATAGTTTTAGTATCGTAAGTATTTTTGTTTGTAGTTATAGTGAATTTATTTTTTTGGCCGACGTTTTCAGTCGGCCCCCCGACCAAAAGCGTCGGGGCTACTCTTTCTACTCTCTCCCCCTCTTTTATATCTACAAAATCACTTGCATAAGATTTGACATGTTCCTTTAAGTTTTTGGCCAAATCAATACCAGAAATAGCAGGCGTACCTATCCAATTTTGAATTTCGTTTGATTCTATAGATTGGCCACCAAAAGATTCGGCTATTAACAATGTCTTTATCTGCTTCCTCGCCGCATATACGCCAGCTGCTGCTCCAGCAGGACCACCACCTATGATTATGAGATCGTATTGCATATTTTTATTGTATCATAAAAAGACCTCACCCCAAATACCTTACGGTATTTTGCCCCTCTCCTTGTGAAGGAGAGGGGAGAGGGAAAAAGAAAAAAACATGGAATTGATACATAACAATGAAATACTTAAGGAAAGAAGGAGAGAATTAAGACAAAACTCTACTAAAACAGAAGAAATACTTTGGTGGTATCTACGTGATAAAAAGTTGGGAGTAAAATTTAAAAGACAACATAGTATTGGAGGCTATATATTAGATTTTTACTGTCCAGAGAAGAAACTGATCATCGAACTTGATGGGGAAATACATAATACAAAAGAAGCTAAGGAATATGATGCCGTTCGTGATAAATATTTTAAAGAACTTGGATATAAAGTTTTGAGATTTAAAAATAGGGAATTAGAAAATGATACTGAGAAAGTTTTGGATAGAATAAAAAGTTATTTTTAAAAACGAAAACCCGCCGCTTGCAAACGGAGAGTTTCCGGTAATGCAAGCGAGCGGGTTAGATTTGCCAGTTGACCACTTCATTGGACACCGCCTGTTTGAGATCGGCTTGAAGTAGTAGTTCTGGGCGAGCATCAAGAATCGCAGCGAGACGGAAAACGTTGTCGAGATTCCATCCACCAAATCCGATGGCGTCCTTCATTCCGAGAAGTCTGCCTACAAACGAAGGATTCAATCCCAACTTCCGAGCAAGCTCGTTGATCGAGAATATCCTCTGGCGTGCCATCAAGATGTAGATGTTGGACTGGATTTGCTCGACATTCATCTGTACCCAGATCCAAATTAGGCTGTTAGCTTTATAAAAATCGGGATGCATCTTGTAGTTGATTGCACCGAGCTTGCTGATCTCGACGACAACATCGTACATTTCAGTCCCTACGAAGTCTGCTCCCTGGTCAGCCATCCGTTGCTCTCCCTCACGGTCGAGCGAATACTGCCGGCGAATATTTTTGTCCGTGCCATAGTATAACTGCAAGGTTCACCTCCTACTTACTATTATATCACATCTATAATAAATTGCAAATTTTTAGTTTCCCCCCTCACCTTCGCAAGGGGAGGGGCAGGCTGCCGTAAGGCAGACGGGGTGAGGTCTTTTACTTTAATTTTGAACGGCGGAGGAACGCTGGGACAGCGCCCCATTCGTCGTCATCATCTATAATATTTTGTTTTTTTTCTTCTGATTCTTCTGCTACCACCTTGATTTCAGATGTATCTTTTTTTTCTGCCTTTTCGCTACGGAATACAGAATTAAATATTCTACCCTTACTTGCTTCCTCTCCTACACCTTTGTCTTCAAAGGTATTCTTTTTCATATAATTTTCGGGAAAACCGGAAGCGATGACGGTGATTTTTACCTCACCTTTCTTGAGTTTTTCGTCTCTGACTGTTCCAAATATAATTTTGGCATTTGGATCCACTGATTCGGTGATAAATTTGGCGGCATCATGTATTTCAAACATTGTAAGGTCGTCCCCTCCGGCAATGGAGAAGAGAACCCCTTTGGCACCGTTTATTGAAACTTCTAGAAGGGGAGAGTTGATTGCCATTTTAGCGGCTTCTTCGGCTCGTTTTTCTCCACTAGCTCTTCCGATACCCATCAAAGCTCCACCAGCACTCTCCATGATAGCTCTGACATCGGCAAAATCTATATTTATAATGCCCGGCATTGTGATGAGGTCTGATATACCTTCAACCGCTTGTTTTAAAATATCATCACACATCGCAAAAGCGCTTTTGGCTGACGTTTCTTTGTCAATGGTAGCGAGAAGTCTGTCATTTGGGATAACTATCAGGGCGTCTACTGATTGATGAAGTTCTTCTAAGCCGGCTTCGGCGAGACGCATCTTTTGTTGACCTTCAAAAGAAAAAGGTTTGGTGACTACGCCAACAGTTAAAGCTCCCAGTTCTCTGGCGGTGCGAGCAACCACAGGGCCTGCGCCAGTGCCTGTACCTCCTCCGGATCCATAGGCGATAAACACCATATCGGCTCCTTTGATAGCTTCTTGTATTTCTTCTTTGGTTTCCTCCACTGCTCGTTTACCAAGCTCCGGATTCATACCTGTACCCAAACCTCTAGTTAGATTTTTACCTATGTGTATTTTCTTTTTTGCTTCCGAATGATGTAGATCTTGAGCGTCTGTGTTTACTGAGATAAATTCTACCCCTTTTACTTTGGAGTTAATCATATGATTAATAGCGTTTTTGCCAGAACCACCAACACCGATAACCTTTATTCTGGCAAAGATTTCCACTTCTGATTTTATTTGAGGCATATGTAACAGGGTATCAAAAGAGGGGTAAAAACACAAACATTGAATTATGGTAGGAATTGTTTCAGAGTTTTTAACACTTTTTTAAACACGTTTTCACTGTGTTTTTTGAGGCCAAGCCTCTCTTCTTCATCTGGCAAGTTGCTTATAATACAAAGTCCATAAGCGACAGACCAAGAAGAATCTTTGATTTGAAATTTTCCATTGCTAATATTTAAAGAAGCAATGCGACTAGGTAGACGCAAGTAGCTTCTGGCTAAATCAGGAATGGTGCCAATAGAGGAAGATCCGCCAGTTATGATTATGCCTGCCGGTAAAACGCCGGATTTACCAATTTTTTTAAGATGTAATTCAATTAATTCAAAAATATCTCCCAATCTGGCAGAGACAATGTCTTCAAGTTTTTTTCTTGAATAGCTGGTAGAAGTCACTCCGCCTAGTTTTATAGACTCTGCTTCCTCCAAGGATATTTTCAAACCCAAAGCAATGTCGTTAGTGATGTCGCTACCCCCGATCGGAAAGACCTCGAGAGATATTGGTATATTGTTTTCAAATACAACAATTGAAACTGTCTCGGCTCCCATATTGGCAAGTACACAGCCGGCAATTTTTTGGCTTTTTGATAAGGTGACAAAACTGGCGGCAATAGGAGAGGCGACCACATCAATGACTTCTACTCCAGTTGCTTCCACAGCTTCTACCAAATCATCTAAATGTGATTCTATACAGCTGACAAAAAGAGCTTTAGTTTCAAGTTTTATTCCTTTTAAACCAATGACTCTGCCCAAAACATTTTTACCATCTACTTTCCATGATGTTGGGATGGAGTATATAATCTTCCTGTTTTGCATAAGGGCGCTTTGTATAGACTCCTCGGCCGCCAAAACAGCCTGCTCTGTATCTGCGTCTGTGATCTCTTGGTCAGCTCTAGAGACAATACTAGACCCACCAGAATTAAGACCAGAGAGACCGACTCCGCCGATAGAAATAAAAGCTTTTTTGATTCTAATACCAGAAGACTTCTCTGCTTGTCTCAAGGCAGAGTCTACACTTTTGGTGACATCTCCGGTGTTGATTATATACCCGTGTCGCAAACCTTTTGATTCGCTACGGCCGGTGCCCAAGATTGTAGGCAAAGAATTTTCTTCACTTCTCTCGGCGACCACTACGCGTACTTCGTAAGTACCTACGTCTATACCGGCTGTAATACGTGAGCTCATATCTTTCCATTTTATCACCATGTGACAGGCCTTTCAAATGAAGGCTTCCGTGGATAACTAAAAATAACAAATAATTTTTATAAGTCATGTTAAATTTTGGCGCTTTTATTTTGGCAACTTCTGGACAAATAAAAATTTCTCCCACCTGCCCCGAGTTTTTTATTGAAGGGTTGGACAAATCGAAAGATAAAATATCTGTTGCTTCTTTTTTATTTCTATACCTGGTATTTAATAATTTAATTTCTTTTTTATCTATAAAACAAACAGAAAGCTCATATCGCTTTCCTAAAATATCATTCTTTATTTTTTCAATCTCCGATTTTTTCAATCTTTTTTACCAGGCCATCTCTCAATTAGTCCAACGTCCCTGGCATTTTGCCCATTTTGATGAGATCCCTTATTCGAGCCCGTTCACCCAATTTTTTCAAAGTCTTTTTCTTTTTGACGTATTCAGAAAGCTTTCTCACACTGTATCTTCTGCCCCGAAGGCGCGCCAAAATACCAGAACCCTGCACTCTTTTAGTAAATTTCCTTATTAAACCAAGATTGTTATCGTTATCGTTTTTGGTTATTTCTACATTAATAGCCATGCTAAATATCCTATCACACCCTCTTATTTTACGCAAAATGACCCCACCCCATCCGTCTTACGACGTCTTTCCCCTCACCTTGCCAAGGTAAGGGGGGCATACCGAAAGGTATGCGGGGTGGGGTGTTAAACCAGTTCTTTTACTTTTGTGGCGAGATTTGTGATGAGGCAGGTCTCTTGGGCGCGAGTGATAGTATTGCGAATAACGACGGAGTTTTCCAAGGCTTCTTTTTGGCCGATTAAAATAATATATGGCGCATCTGAAATCTCGGCTGTGCTCATCTGGCCACCTAATTTATCTTTGGCGATAGAGTGAATAACATTTGCTCCGGCCTTATAAAGCTCTTCCAGTATAAGAAAGCTTTTTAATTTAGCTTCTGGACCAAACTGGATCAAATAAAATTGTGGCTTAACCACTTTAACCTTTATTTTTTTCAAATTCTTCTTGAGTTTTGCATAAATATTTAGGGTAGTTGCGGGCAGATCTTTTTTACAGCCTATTTTTTTGGCCAATCTGTTAAAGCGGAAGCCATGAGCCAATTCTTCCCCATTACTTTTTATAGAAAATATGGTTTCGGATCCTATATTTAAATCTCCAATTAAATTGTTATTTATTTGATAAGCAATATTCATTACTTCTAAAAATTCAATCACTTCTTTGAAATGCAACCGACTTGATTCGGATAAAAAATCTATCGGTTTGGGACATTCTGCTTGAAAACTTTTACACTCCTCCCTTTTTTCATCAAAGATGGCAGATATATCTTTTTTGATAGCCTGTCTTAAATCAGCCGAAAATAAATTGAAATTTTTCCTCACAAAAATTGTAAGTTTCTTCTGAAATTCCCCCATTGATTCTTTGTCTCCGATAGAATTTATCTCTACCTCCAGATTTTTATAGCCCAACCCATTTAGTATGGAAATACCCGTTTGAATAGAAAGACATTCACAAACGCTTTTGGAAGAACCTAGAGAAATAATATTTGAGTCAAGTCTGGAAGATTTATGAGACCTCTCGCAATAAAACATGCTCGGCTGTGGTTTTGACATCATTTTTTCTTCAAAATACATACGCACTAAAGCCGCCTTTTCTGCCGGTTGTAGTGTTTGGTCAAGATCTTTGGTGTGTTCAAAATCTTGTTTTTCTACGGTTGGGGAAATAATAGGCTGAAAACCATAAAACTTTGCAATTTTACCAGCACTGTTTATTTCTTTAAGATTCCGATTTGGAATTGGTTTGTGGTCAGTCATGATTAAATTTTAAGATTTAAAGAAAAAAGATTGAAAGATTAATACAAACCGGGCCAGACACTTATTTTACCCAGAGGAAGCAGTCGGACAATCGGCCTACCTATAATATATTTTTTAGGTAAAGTTCCCCAAATTCTACTGTCAGAGCTACCGGCCCTGTTGTCTCCCATCACAAAATATTCGTCTTCTCCGAGTTTGGCAGAAAAATCTTCTTGTTTTGAATAAGTTACATATGGCTCATCTAACAGAAATGTCTCGTTTGAGGCGGATTCTTTTGATACATTTTCAATATAAACACGACCCTTTTTTATTTCAACAGTTTCTCCGGGGAAACCAATAAGTCTTTTGATAAAGAATTTTGAAGGGTCTTTTGGATACCTTATAATTATAACCGAGCCCCTCTCTGGTTCTTCAAATCTTTTGCTTATTTGATCTACAATTAAATAATCAGCATCTTTGAATGTCGGGTCCATGGAAGAACCAGAAACTACATAAGGTTGCGCAATAAAAATACGGAAAGGCACTACAATAAGTAGTGCGATAATCGCGTAACGGATGAATTCCCACAAGGACGACCCATTCTTTGGATTGTTGTTTTCTTCCATGATTTAAGGCATTATATTACATATTAAGATTAATTCAAAATTTTCATGTTTTTTATCGTAGGATTGGGTAATCCGGGAGAGGAATATATAAACACTCGACACAACACCGGTCGAGAGGCTGTATTGAAATTATGTAAAAATTTGGATTTTGCAGACTTTGAAAACAACAATAAATTCAAATCTTTAATATCAAAAGGGAAAATTAAAAAAGAATTAGTAACACTTATTTTGCCGGAAACATTTATGAACAAATCCGGCCAAGCTATTTCTTATTTTGTTAAGCCAAAACTAAAGACTGCGAAGAAAGGTTTAGAAAATTTAATTGTAGTGCATGATGATTTAGATTTACCCTTGGGCACCTTAAAGATTTCTTACAACAAAGGCACTGGTGGACATAGGGGATTGGACTCAGTGGCCAAAGCTGTCAAAACTTTAGAATTTGTTAGAGTCAGGATTGGTATTTCTCCATCAACAGCCAAAGGTAGAGCCAAAAAACCAAACGAAGGCCTGCCTGCGCAGGCAGGCGAACAAAAAGTCTTGGATTTTATTTTGGGTAAATTTAAACCAGCAGAAATGGAAATCCTAAAAAAAACTTTCAAAAAATCAAGCGAAGCTATCCAAACGCTCATCCTAGACGGTCGCGACAGAGCAATGAATAGATTTAATCAGTAGAAGTTTGACTAAGTGAATATAAATTGACACATATATCGATGTGTGTACAATTTTAGTTGGAGGTATCTATGCTCAAACAATTACAAGTCTTGGATGAATTTTGCATAGTAATTTTTGAAAAATGTTGTCAGTGGATCCAGATCATGGTTGGTATTAATAATTTTGTAATTGCAAAATTATTGGTATTAATTTCAGTTATTGCGGGTCTCTATCATTTTGGAGACAACGTGTATATGAAATTTGGAATTGCTGGGGTTGAAATAGTTGCGAGGATATATCTCGTAGTATTAGCTGAAAGCAAGACAAAAGTTGAGAGCGGGGTTGGTTTTCCTAACCCGCTACGCTTTATTAGTATTTTTTGTTATTTCAGAATGTATCTTTTGGCACTACTGATAATTGAAATTGGAACCATGGGGAAAGATATTTTCCATTCAGCATCAATGTGGCTATTTTATGTGATAGTTGCGTGCAACCCTCTCCCGCCAGGAGCATCAAAGTTTGGAGAATGGTTGAGAAGTTTTGTGCCACACCGAACCATCGGCGCATCAGCAAACTCTTGACACAACAGGAGGGTATAGTTTTAGGTTATTGGTACCGATGGTTAGGTCAATCATGTATTAACAGCGCAACTTTTTATAGAGTTACGCTGTATTTTATTTGATTTTATTACAAAGATATTATACTATTTTTGAGGAGGTCTTATGGACCAAGAATTGCAAAAGTTGATGAAAGAGTTGGGTAATGCCATCAATGACTCACTCGACCCAATTTCCGAATCCGAGAGGATTGCATTTGCAATCGGAGAAATCCGCAAAGCCGGGTATGATGTCTTTTTGGTTATAGAAGCTACCATTGGCCTAAATAGACGAGAAGATACTAAAGAAGAAACTCCTCGAATGGGACCGAGCACTGAAACTTCAGCAGATGGTGGAAAAATTGTTTGGACATCGTAGGATAAAAAGTTTTTGAGAGCTCTCAATATCACCTCCAAAACTGAAGAGGAGTAAACAGTCCCGGATAAATAGTAAGAGCTGTCGAGGTTACTCTCGATGGCTATTTTTTTATTATTTTGTTTCTACGAAACTTAGAGCCATCTTTTGTTCTTTAGGGTCAAAGACGTTGATTTTGAAATTGTAAGTTTTGCCGAGCTCTAATTTTTCGTGAAGCTTTTCTTCGGTGCCAAATTCAGAGACGTGCACCAGTCCAGCGACACCCTCTTCCACAGAAGCTAGGGCACCATGTTTGTTAAACTTGATAACTACACCACTCACTATATCGTCTTTTTTGTATTTCTTGGAAGCTTCAATCCAAGGGTTGTCTCTCAAGGCTTTAATGGAGAGAGAAATTTTGCCATCTTTTACCTCTATGACCTTTACTTTTATTTTATCTCCAACCTTGGCAAACTTTCTAGGATCATCCACCAACCCCCAATCGATTTCAGATATATGAACTAAGCCCTCCAAACCTTCCTCTATTTTAACAAAAATTCCAAAATCAACGATGCCAGTCACTTCACCCTCCAATTCATCTCCTAAGTTGTATTTGTCTATTATTTTCTCCTTCTCCCCACTATCAGGATCTTTTTCGGAGAAAATAAGTTTACCTTCTTTGGCATTAACGGCGATGATGGCTACCGATATTTTTTGACCAACTAGTTTACGCAATTCTTCCAATATTTTATCTTTGTCTCCATCGGAAATTCTAGGATAATGCTCAGTTTTTAATTGAGAAGCCGGCAAAAACCCAGTGATGCCTTGCCAGACCAACATCAAACCTCCTTTGTTAGCTTCTTTAATAGGGATTTCAAAAACTTTTTTGTCTCTAATGGCTTCCTCGGCATCACTCCAAATCAGAGCTTGCTTGGCCTCTTTTAGTGAGATCTCTATATAACCCTCTTTGTTGTCTCTGCCTACTATTTTACCGGTAATCTTATCTCCAATATTTATCTTTTTTATCAAATCACGAGCGTTTATGTGTTCTCTCCCAAAAATAATACCAGTACCCCAAGGTGGTAAATCTACGAAAATAGAATTTTTGGCAATCGATATGACTACACCATCTACAATAGAGTCTTTTTCTGGCGGCAATACAGAGTTGTCCAAAAATTTGGACATTCTGTTTTCCACGCCCGCATCGCCTTGCGAAGCATTGCGGGTAGGTTTAACTTCTTCCTTATTAATTGTTTGTTTTGACATACTTATTAAATTGACCCTTCATAAACTCAGGGTAAACAAAAACCGCAAGCTTTTCCACTATCTGTCATTTTGGTAGGTGGAAGGTTAGGCTTCGGAATATCATTAATAACTTGATTATAATAACACTGTAGCAAAAAGATGCAACCGCTTGACTTTTGGTATGCATGGGTATATACTAAGGGAGTAAGTGTTAAGTTCTCTTTGTTTGTTTTGCGGGCTTAAAATCGCGGACAACACAAGCGGAACTCGCTTGGTCGTTTAATCGCAAAATTAAGTATAAAGCACGCAATGAAAAAGCTTTTCGTAGGCAATTTGCCATACAAAGCCACTGATGCCGATTTGAGAGACATGTTCTCTAAGAACGGTGAGGTCACTGAAGCTGTCGTTATTATGGACAGAGAAAGAGGTGTCTCCAAAGGTTTTGGTTTTGTAACTATGACAAATGATGCCGAAGCAGTTGCCGCTATCGATGCCTGGAACGGTAAAGATATTGAAGGCAGAGCTCTCACTGTAAACGAGGCTCGTCCTCAAGAGGCTCGTCCTCGCAGGGATAACTTCCGAAGATAATATCTTCCAGAAGTAATCACAAAAACCACCCAATTTTATTGGGTGGTTTTTGTTATCCAAAATCAAATATGTCAAAGGCGCCCTTTGACACTATCCTTTTGTATAATTTTGTGTTTTCGTTTATAAAGTTTTTTGTGCCTCCAAAGATTTCAGTCAGGAATTGTTTATGGAGAATTGGATTTTTTTTATCAATAATAAAATCATTATAACTACTCCACTTGTATTCTTCTGGTTTGTTTACCAAGGAATCTTTCACCGGATTCATATGTATATAAGATGATATAAGCATTAATTGAGGATTTGTTTCTATGCGGACTGATTTGAATCTGTCCTGAAAAACATACCCCACCCTTTTATGTTTTAGATTTATGTATTTGGAAAAACTAGTAGATACCCTTAATATAAGTTTTGAAACAGACTCATCGCCACATTGCTCAATTAAGAGATGAAAATGATTTGGCATTAAACAAAAGGCGTGCAATTTAAAACTATTTGGCTCCAAACTACCAATCCTTATTCTTGATTTGGGGGATTTAGTTATTTCACATTCGTTTAGATCCCCTTTCTCAATTCCAAGACCCAACCCCAATCTAAAAAGAAAAGCTCTATAATCTTGTTCGTCTCGAAATATGACCTCTTTATTATTACCTCGGTTATAAAGGTGATAGATAGAACCTTTTGCAAAATTTTTATAATCCCTATTTCCCATATTAAAATTATATCACACATAAATATGTCAAAGGGCGCCTTTGACATATTTAATGTTATTTTTATATTTTTTGATAAAATAAAATGATAAAGTTATGAAAAAGGAGATTGTGCTGGTTTTTGTTTTAATCGGGATTCTGCTCTGTCTTAGTCTTTTTATTAAAAAACAAGAATATAAAACAATAAAAACCATAAAAATAGGGGCTGTGATGCTTAATATTGAAGTAGCCGATACAGATGATGAGAGGATGCGAGGACTTTCTGGGAGAAGCGGTTTGGGAGAAAACGAGGGGATGCTTTTTGTATTTGATACAGAGGGATATTATGGTATTTGGATGAAAGAAATGAATTTTCCGATTGATATCGCTTGGCTTGATAAAAATAAAAAAATTTTAAAGATAGAAAATACGGTAGACCCGGATACCTATCCCAAAGTTTTTAATTCCTCTATCCCAAGTTTGTATGTTTTAGAAACCAAGGCCGGCTTTTTTGAAAAATTTAAAATCAAAATAGGGGATACCCTGGATTTTTAATTTCCTAATCCTAGGAGCTCCCATAAAGCAAGGGTATTGAGACACTTAGGTTTACATAAATAAATTTGTATTTTGTCGTGCTATTTTTTTATCTTATCCACAGTTTTTTTGGGTGTAAAAATTGTAAAATAGAGGAACTGAGTTTTTAAGTTTTTACTAAAATTTAATAAAAAATTGCAAAATTTTTAATTTTCTTACAAAAATATGCCTCAAAAAATCAAAAAAGTGTCAAAAAAGTCTGCAATGGAAGATTTTGTCAAAAAGATTCAAAAAAGAGATGGTTCGATAGCCACTTTTGATTTTGAGAGGATTGTGGTCGCTACTAATAAGGCTATGAGGGCTGCCGAGGAAGGCTCTTTACCAGAAGCCAGAATGGTAGCTAATAAGGTTTTGGCTGATTTGGTCAGGATTTCCAAAAAATACAAAAATTTCGTGCCTACTGTTGAGGGTATTCAGGATTCAGTGGAAAAGGAGCTAATGATGTCTGAATATGTGGCTACCGCCAAGGCCTTTATTTTGTATCGAGACGAGCGCACTAAAGTTCGTGAACAAAATATAGCCATCCCCCAAGAAGTTAAAAATAAAATTGCTGAGAGCAGTAAATATTTCAAATCATCATATCAAGAATTTATCTTCTATCAATTCTATTCTAGGTGGCGCAGTGAACTTGGTCGCCGAGAAACTTGGATAGAGGCGGTTGATCGTTTTATTGATTATATGAAAGAAAATATGGGTTCAAAATTGACCCCGCTAGAATATTCAGAAGTGAGAGAAGCAATTTTAAAACAAGACGTCTGTCCTTCAATGAGACTCTTGTGGTCATCCGGCAATGCTTGTCGACAATCAAACGTGACTGCCTATAACTGCGCATACATCGCCCCAGTTTCTTGGCGAGATCTTTCCGAGATTATGTATGTATCAATGCGTGGCGCTGGTTGTGGTTTCTCCGTTGAACCGGAAAATGTCGGCAAATTTCCTCAAATTCAAAAACAAACTGGTAAATTTGCTCCCAAAATTGTAGTAGAGGATAGTTCCGAAGGCTGGTGCAAAGCTTTTGTCTCTGCTTGTGAGGCATGGGAGGAAGGTTGCGATGTAGAATTTGATTACTCACTGATTAGACCTGCTGGCGCTAAACTTACCTCAATGGGCGGTAGAGCTTCTGGTCCAGCACCACTTCAAGAACTTATGCAATTTACCAAAAGAAAGATACTTGCTCGTCAAGGTCGTCGCCTCACCACTCTCGATTTGCACGACATTATCTGCCAAATCGGCCTGATTGTCGTCGCTGGTGGTGTGAGGCGTAGCGCCCTCATCTCTCTTTCCGCTCTAGACGATAGGGAGATGCGTGATGCCAAAAATGGCGCATTTTGGCAGACTAATGGTCAACGCTCTATGGCCAACAACTCTGCTGTTTATGAAAGCAAGCCATCCGCCGAAGAATTTCTAGAAGAATGGACCGCCCTAGTCACTTCCCATGCCGGAGAGCGAGGTATATTTAATCGTGCTGGTCTGCAAGCTCAAGTCCCAGCTCGCCGTTGGGAAAATTTGAAAGATGCTAGGCAACCGGGGATGAACCCTTGTGGAGAAATTTACCTCCAGTCCAAGCAGTTTTGTAATCTTACTTCCATCGTTGTCAGACCGAAAGATGATATGGAAAACTTGAAAAACAAAATGCGCATCGCCACTCTTTTGGGTACCTATCAGGCCACTCTCACCAATTTTCCATACCTTTCCAAAGAATGGAAAATAAATTGTGAAAAGGAACAGTTGCTCGGAGTCTCTATCACTGGTTATTACGACAACAAAATTATACGCAATGACGAAAATTTGAGAATTTTGCGTGATGAGGCCATCAAAGTCAATAAAAAATACGCCAAACGCTTGGGGGTCAATGAATCTACTGCCATCACCTGTGTCAAACCACACGGCAACTCCGGTCAACTCTTGGGAGTCGGCTCTGGAATGCACACTTGGTACTCCCACTACTATATTCGCCGTGTTCGCATTTCAGCCAACGATCCACTCCTCCAGCTGGCTAGAGATCAAGGGGTGCCGGTCAAACCAGAAGTTGGTTATTCCACCTCCAATGCTTCAACTATGGTTTTGGAATTCCCTTGCAAGGCACCTGAAGGAGCGATGGTCAACAAAGATGTCACCGCTCTAGAGCTTTTGGAAGAATGGAAGAGACTCAAAGTTAACTTTACCGAACACAACCCGTCAGCGACCATCTATGTCGGAGACGGAGATTGGATTGCGGTCGCTGATTTCGTTTACAAAAACTGGGATATTGTCGGCGGTCTTTCCTTCTTACCAAGAAACAATCACGTCTACCAACTCGCGCCGTACGAAGAGATTACCAAAGATGAATACGAACGACGTCTAAAAATGCTCGGTCATATCGATTTTTCCAAACTTCTACTCTATGAGAAAAGTGATCAAACCATTGGTGCCAAAGAAGCGGCTTGTGTCGGCGGAGTCTGCGAAATTGACTATGTCCCCTCCATGACCGAGACAAAAACATCTTAGATTTGATATAATTAATTTAAATATTTTTAATTTAAATTTTTAAATTTATGTCTATTAAAGTTGCAATAAACGGGGCGGGGAGAATTGGCAGAGCTTTTTTGAAACTCTCACAAAATTTTGGTGATCAGATAGATATTGTTGCAATAAATGATTTGGGAGACATAGAAAATATTGCCTATCTTTTGAAGTACGACACTGCATACGGCTCCGCGCAATTTCCCGTAGAAGTTGCTCCTGATAAGCAAAGTATTTTGGTAAATGGTAAACCTATAAAATTTTTGAGTAGTAAAGAACCCAAAGATTTACCTTGGGGAAATCTGGGAATAGACGTGGTTATAGAATCTACTGGATTTTTTACAACCTTTGAAAAAGCAAAAGCTCATATAGGTGCGGGGGCAAAGAGGGTTGTGATTACAGCTCCTGTCAAAGACACTCCAGTAGACGAAACACAGGCCACAATACTCATGGGTATCAATGATGAAAAGTTAGAGAAATGCATCATAAGTTCAAACGCTTCTTGTACTACCAACGCCGCTTCTCCCGTGATTCAAATTTTACATGAAAAAATTGGCATTGAAAAAGCATTGCTAAACACTACACACGCCCTGACTGCAAGCCAATCTTCTGTAGATAGTCCAAACAAGAGTAATCTTCGAGAAGGTAGGGCATCGGGATACAATATTATCCCAACCTCAACTGGATCAGCGATAGCGGTTACTAAAGCCATCCCAGAACTTGAAGGAAAGTTTGATGGAATATCAATGAGAGTGCCGATAATTACAGGATCAATTGCTGATATTACTTTTATATCTAAAAGGGACACTACCGTTGAAGAAGTTAATAAAATTTTGAAAGATGCTGCAGCCGATCCTCGTTGGGAAGGAGTTTTTACAGTAACTGAAGACCCAATTGTTTCCTCCGATATTATAGGCTCGCTCTTTGGTTCAATTGCTGATCTTGGACTTACTCGGGTTGTTGACGGCAATTTAGTAAATGTTCTCGCTTGGTATGACAATGAGATGGGGTACACCGCGACACTTTTGAAGCACGTTTTGAAGATAGGACAGTATTTAAAATAAAATGAAAATATATTTCGCTAGTGATCATGCCGGATTTCTAATGAAGGATGAGCTAATCCCTTTTGTAAAATCTTTGGGATTTGAAGTAGAAGATTGCGGAGCTTTTGTATTTAACAAAGAAGATGATTATCCAGATTTTATAAAAAAAGCCGCAGAGGCTGTTTCAAAAAGTCCAGAAGACGGCAAAGCCATAATACTTGGGGGCTCTGGAGAAGGTGAGGATATGGTTGCAGATAAATTCCCAAACGTAAGATCTGCAGAATACTATGGGGGCAATCTGGAAATCATAAAGCTCTCCAGAGAACACAATGATGCAAACATTCTTTCTCTCGGAGCGAGATTTTTATCTTTAGAAGAAGCAAAAGAGGCAGTAAAGCTCTGGCTAGAAACACCATTTTCAAAGGAAAAAAGACATAAAAGAAGAATAGATAAAATTAATTAAAGTAGAAAAAATGATTGAAATAATACCAGCCATAATTCCACCAAGTTTAAACATTGTAAGAGAAAAATTCTCTAAGGTTTTGGGGTTGGTAAAAAAAGTACAGATGGATATTGTAGATGGTGAGTATGCTCCAGTTAAGACGTGGCCTTTTGTAGACAAAAACTCTGATGATCTGATGAAAATGGCGCGTGGCGAAGAAAAGTTTCCCTATATTGATGATTTTATATTAGAAATAGATATGCTGATTTTTCATCCGATTGAATATATAAATGATTTTATTTCACTGGGCGCCAAAAGTTTTGTAATTCATATTGACTCAACCGATCATATTGAAGAATGCCTAGATACTATCAAAAATCTGGGGTGCGCGGTTGGCTTGGGGATAAAGCCTTCGGTAGATGTAGACCTGCTTCAGCCATTTTTACTAAAAGCAGATTTCGTCCAATTTATGGGTAATGATAAAGTTGGCCATAATGGCATAGAGTTAGATAATTCTGTCATAAACAAAATAAAATATTTCCACAAAAAACATCCTTCAACAGCCATTCAGATTGATATTGGGGTAAATGAAGAGACCATCCCAAAACTTAAAGAAGCTGGTGTCTCTCGTTTTATTTCTGGTTCATATATATTTAATGCTCCTAATATAAAAGAAGCTCTCACCAAACTCCAAAATTTTTAATTTATTACTGCTATAATTAACAATATACTTCTCTAAATATTAAATTCACAAAATAAAATGCAAAGTTTGAATGATGAAAAAATAAAATGGCTCACGGAGAAGGCTAATGAAATACGGCAGTCTATTATAGAAATGCTAATTGAAGCGGGAAGCGGGCACTCTGCGGGGCCACTTGGTATGGCAGATATTTTTACCGCACTTTTCTTTCATATAATGAAGCACGATCCGACTAATCCCCTTTGGGCAGAAAGAGACAGACTAATACTTTCAAACGGCCACATTTGCCCTGTACTTTATGCGACGATGGCGCACTCCGGGTATTTTCCACTAGAAGAACTTAAAACATTAAGGAAGTTTGGTTCACGACTCCAAGGTCATCCACACAGAGAATACTTGCCGTTTATTGAAACATCATCGGGACCTTTGGGTTTAGGCCTTTCTCAAACAGTCGGGATGTGTTTGGCAGACAGGATTGATCATGGTAAGTATTCAAATAAACAATTTTATTGTTTATTGAGCGATGGAGAATTGGAAGAAGGTAATACTTGGGAAGGGGTAATGTTGGGTGGTAAAGAGAGGTTGCAAAACATAACGGCAATAATAGATAGAAACAATATTCAAATAGAGGGATATACTGAAGACATAATGCCCTTAGAGCCCCTAGCGGATAAATGGAAGGCTTTCAACTGGCATGTGCAGATGATAGACGGACACAACTTTGATCAAATAGTCGGGGCAGTCGGTGAGGCGCAAGCTGTTTTTGATAAGCCATCAATCATAATTGCTAACACTATTCCCGGTAAAGGAGTCTCCTTTATGGAAAGGAGGTGGCAGTGGCATGGCAATCCTCCAGGTAAAGGGCCAGAGGATGTGGTGCCTAAAGAAAGACAGGGTAAAGAGGCCATCAAAGAACTCCGCACCCTAGGTGGTAAAATAAAATCCGAACATGAATAAACCTCACCCCCAACCCCTCTCCTAAATTCAGGAGAGGGGAGGAAGAAAAAAAACAATTATGTTAAATACAAATTTAAAACTTAATACAAAAATGTTTGATGCGGATATGGAACAGGTGCCAATCAGAAAAGGATTTGGAGAAGGTTTGGTAATTGCGGCAGATAGAGATAAAAATGTTATTGGACTTTGCGCAGATCTTACAGAGAGTACCCAAATGCATTTCTTTGCAAAGAAATATCCAGAAAGGTTCGTGCAGGTTGGTGTTGCAGAACAAAACTTGGTAACGGTAGCAAGTGGTATGGCGGCGATGGGTAAGATCCCTTTCACTTCTTCCTATGCAATGTTTAGTCCAGGAAGAAATTGGGAACAGATACGCACAACGATTTGTTATAACGACAGGAAGGTTGTGATCGTGGGAAGCCACGCTGGTATCTCTGTCGGTCCTGACGGTGGTACCCACCAAGCGATTGAAGATATTGCCTTGATGCGAGTTTTACCAAATATGACAGTTATATCTCCTTGCGACGCAATAGAAGCAAAGAAGGCAACAATTGCAATTGCAAAAACAAAAGAGCCGACATACATAAGACTAGCAAGAGAAAAAACTCCAATCATAACAAGCGAGGATACTCCTTTTGAAATAGGTAAGGCGCAAGTTTTCTTTGCACCCCCAATGACTCCACAAGTGGGCATCGTAGCGACTGGAGCTTTGGTCCATAAGGCTATAGTAGCGGCTCAAAATTTTGCAGAAAAAGGCATCTCAGTAAAAGTCTTAAATATTTCAAGTATTAGACCTCTTGATTTTGAAGCTATTATCAATTTAGCCAAAGAAGCCGGCGCGATAGTGAGTGTAGAGGAACATCAGATAGTTGGCGGTTTTGGATCTGCGGTTGCTGAAGTATTGGTCCAAAATTATCCAGTACCGATGGAGCTTATTGGTGTGCATGATAAATTTGGTCAGTCTGGTACTCCAGATGAACTTCTAGAGCATTACCATATGGGCATCTCTCATATTGAAAAAGCAGTAGAAAAGGTTTTAGGGAGAAAATAATGTTATGAAATGTGACCAAAAGTAATCCACAGGTGGATTTGCTCCACAGGACAAAAGTGTTATTTTGATTAAGGAATCTTCAGAGGGGGAGAGAGCAAGGAGGTGGTCCAAAAGAGGTATCTCTAAAATTTCTCTCCCCCTCACGGAAAAGTGAGAACACAGGCATCGTGAAAACGGTGCTTTTTACATTATTTTTTGTGGGCGGAAGTCTTGGGGAGCTTTGGATAAAAATTTGAGTATTTCTTCTTGAGTGAGAAGCCCTTTTTGAGCGCCAACATATTGAACCACCGACATTGAATTTATTGGCGCCCAGAGAAAGGCATCAAACAAAGATTTACCCAAAGCGATAGCAGAGGTAAAGGTTGCCGAAAATGCATCCCCGGCGCCAGTACGATCATAAGGAGGTTTCTCATCTGGAAACGTTGGCATAAAAAAACTTTCATAACCATCATAGGCATAAGCACCCTTGGGTCCATCAGTGATGACGACAACATTTGGCCCTAAGTCGTGCATTTCTTTTAGTAAATTTTTGACATCTTGTTCGCCTCCTTTATTTAAAATATTTTTTGCTTCTTCAACATTGCAAAAGAATATATCAGAGCGACTATATAAATCTTTCAAATTTTCAATTCCCATTTTCATCTGAAAAGTGCCCGGCTGAAAAGCAAACTTTATATCTTGATTCTGACGTAAGTACTCGGCAATCTGCCTATGATAATCTAGAGAATTTTCTCCAACAGAAGACAAGTAAACCCATTTGGGACTACCAATGTCTCCCAGTTTATAATCGTATTCGTGATGTTTTACTAAAATAGTACGGTCCGATTCAAACCATAAAACATAGTGGTAATTTGTTTCTTTGTCTTTATGTACAGAAACAAAATGGGTGGCCACTTTGTTATTTTTTAAGGTGGCGATGCATTCGTGGCCATTATGATCATCACCCAGATTAGTTACCAAAGCAGAACTTAATCCTAATCTAGAGGCGCAGACAGCTGCGTTGGCGCTATTGCCAACGGCTTTTACTTCTTCTACAAATTCATAAGGCACTTTGTCTCCAAATCTTAAAGCGAGCTCGCACTTTTTGCCACTCTCATCGCAAATCGTTTTGGCATCTTTCAATCTAATAAAAGCGTCGGTAGTGATATCACCAATAGAGATAAAATCAAAATCTTTGTGTATATTTAAAAAATCCATTTGATATTTAAAGTTCGATCTTTATTATACACCGCTAATAATTTTTAAAAAATAAAAATATGATAATATGTGGATACCATTATGATAAAAAGTTTACGCGAATACATAAAAGAGGCGGAAGAAAAAAAGGTGGCCATCGGACATTTTAATATTTCTGATTCCCTCGGTTTTTGGGCAGTGGTCAATGCTTCAAAAAAATTAAACTTGCCGGTTATTATTGGAGTCTCTGAAGGGGAAAGAGATTTTATTGGAGTAAAGCAAATAAAAGCTTTAGTAGATACCTTAAAGGCAGATGGCTTACCTGTATTTCTAAACGCAGATCACACTTATTCGGTAGAAAAAATAAAAGAGGTGGTAGATGCGGGGTTTGACGCCGCTATTATAGACGGCGCAGAGCTTTCTTTTGAAGAAAATTTGAAGATGACCAAAGAGTCTGTTGCCTATAAAAATTCTACAAATCCAGAAATGATTATAGAGGCAGAGCTCGGCTTCATAGGCAAGTCCTCCAAAATTTGGGACGAAGTGCCGACGGGCGCCGCTTCATCTGACGCTGTACTTACCAAAAAAGAAGAAGCAAGTGAGTTTGTAAAAGAAACTGGCGTAGATTTATTTGCGCCGGCAGTTGGCAATATCCACGGCATGGCAAAAAATTTAAAAGTAAATTTTGAGAAGTTAAATATAGAAAGAATTAGGGTTTTGCGCGAGGCAACTGGTGTCCCTTTAGTGCTCCATGGTGGCTCGGGTATAACTGATGAAGAGTTTAAATTAGCTATCGGGGCAGGTATTTCTATTATTCATATAAATACCGAGATAAGACTCGCTTATAAACAAGGTCTTCAAAGATCTTTCTCTGACTCTCCAGATGAAATTGCTCCTTACAAATTCCTCAAACCCGCCAGAGATGGAATGCAGGCTGTAGTAGAAAAGCGTCTTGCCTTGTTCAATAATTTGTAAAATTTCACTAAAAGATATACTATCTGCTACAGGAGAAAACTATGACTACGGTCAAAATGAGTGTATCCGTTGATGAGGAAGTACACGATAGATTAAAGCATCACAGCATAGAGGTTAAGGAAACCCGTTCAGTCTCTCGTTGGAAAGGCACTGAAACAGATGTTGTTCCCCGACGACGGTTCAGATCCAGAGATTGAGCACTGCTTACGTAAATTAAGAGAAGCTCTTCTTGAACTGAAAAAGGAGAATCAAAAAGATTTGAACTTCATGATTGATCTTCTCACGGCGGTAGCGAAAACAAAAGCTCGTTGAGGATCATTCTGGCCGACTGTCTCTTCTTGAATTTCAAAAACCCGCCAGATGCCTAAAAAGTATCTGGTATTCTTTTAAAAATAAAAAACTCACCTACCATGTCTTGAATAAAGTGGGTGAGTTGTCTCAGCGTTTCAAACTACTTGAAATTTTGGCTGATTCTCAAGTTCCGGGTAAAGCCCCGGTTTTGAAATATCAATCGCCTCAATATCTTCACGAGCTACAAAAATCTCTTTACCTTCATATCCACGTCCGTACATCTCTTTTGCCAACCAGAAAGTGTAGCTCATCGATGCTGAACCATCGAACTGTCCACTGGTGTCAAAGCTGTTTCCTCTATAATGTCCATAATGGAGACTAAATCCAAGTTCCGCCCCCATTGCGTGCAAAATTTGGGTGAGATGTGTGTCGCAGTTGCAACTGTTAAACGTATCAACAGAACGTCCAATCTGCCTAACTTCCTCTTCCGTATAACCATTCTGATCCTGGTTTAAGGTGATATGCACCTCTCTGGTCAGTTTTTCAGAGTGGTCAATAAGGAGTGCTACCAACTGTTTAGCCGTAACACTTGCTATTTTGGATCTGAAGATCAAGTATTTCAAAGACGCAATTTGCTTGTCTGTAAACATGGCTTGTAAACCTCTGGCCACAAGATAGCATACTAAGGTGATGAGTCAATAGTTTCGGCATGCATCAAAAAATAATGAAATTTGTAATTTTAAATCTGAAATGCTAAGATGGTCCAGTCATGACCATAAATATAAAAGCTGAAAAAAGAGAAAAAATAGGGAAACTGGCAAGCCTAAGGAAAGAAGGTTTGATGCCGGCAGTTTTTTATGGACACAAAAAGGAATCTACTCCAATTCAAATTAAAAAAAGTGAGTTTTTGAAAGCATGGAAAAATGCCGGTGAATCCACGGTAATAAAACTGGATACTCCAGATGGAGAAGTGGAAGCCCTTATCCATGAAGTTGATTTTGATCCGATAACATCTGAGCCAAGACATGCTGACTTTTATGTTTTTGAAAGGGGGCATAAAGTAGAAATTGCTGTACCACTTGAATTTACAGGTATCTCTCCGGCTGTCAAGGATTTGGGAGGAGTCCTTATGAAAATATTATATGAAATAAAAGTAAAAGCAGAGCCTTCAAATTTGCCACACCAAGTTCTCGTTGATATTTCTTCTATTCTAGAACTTGAAGGCCAAATATTAGCCAAAGAGGTTAGCTTACCAAAAGGAGTAGAACTTATGGAAAATCCAGATGAGGTGATAGTCGCCGTTGCCACTCCAAAGGCAGAAAAGGTAGAAGAAGTAGCTCCAGTTGACCTATCTCAAATAGAAGTTGAAAAGAAAGGCAAGAAGGAGGAGGAAGAAGGGGGAGAGAATCCAGAATCTGGAAGCTAGAATCTAGAAAGTTTGATACAATAAAAAGTGTATGAATTTAAAAAGATGCATCTTTTTTGTTTTGCTGGCTTCTGGCTTCTGGCTTCTGGCTTCTAATTCTGCTTCTGCAGAATTAACTGAGGCTCAAATACAAGAACAGGAAGCTAAGTGGCGGAGCGAACTTGCGGCTACCGAGAAAGAGATAGCCGAGTGGGAGTCTGTATTATCAAAAACCAAACAAGGTACCGCCTCACTTCAAAGGGACGCATCTATTTTGCAAGCAAAAATCAGTGAAGCCAAAGCTTTTATAAAAAAGAGGCAAATACAAATAGAACAATTGACTCGCGACATAGGTCTTAAAACTAAAACCATCAATGAGTTGGAAGCAAAAGTAAACAGAGGCAAAGAGTCTCTGGCTGGAATCCTGCGTTCAACCAATGAGATAGATTCATATTCACTCGCAGAAGTAATGCTTTCCAATAAAAATTTGTCACAGTTTTTTGAAGATATTGACTCTTATAATTCAATTAAGGCATCTCTAGAGACTCAATTTAAAGAAATAAGAGAATTGCAAGGCAAAACAGATAGTGAAAGAAAGATTCTTGATGAAAAAAGAATCGCCGAGGCAGATACTAAAGCTAAAATAGAGGCTGATAAAAAAAGAGTAGAATTGGACGAAAAAGAAAAACAAAGACTCATAACCATAAACAAAACTCAAGAGAAAACTTATGGCCAGGTTATAGCCGAGAAACAAAAAAAGGCCGCCCAGATCAGAGCCGCCTTGTTTGCTTTGCGTGATACCGAAGGTATAGCATTTGGCGATGCTTTAAAATATGCCACACTAGCGTCTGGTAAGACAGGAGTAAGACCAGCGCTTATACTTGCCATCCTGACCCAAGAGTCAGATTTGGGTAAAAATCAAGGATCTTGTCTCATAAATAATCTAGAAACAGGGGATGGTGCTGGTAAAAATACAGGCACTTTGTTTGAAAAAGTAATGAAATCGCCAAGAGACACTGCGCCATTTAAAGAAATTACCGATAGATTAGGTAAGGATTGGAAGATGACACCAGTCTCTTGCCCACCAGGTACCAAATGGACCGCAAGTAGAGGCTATGGTGGTGCTATGGGTCCATCACAATTTATACCTTCCACTTGGGAACTTTTTAAAAATAAACTTGGTAGTAGTTTAGGACTTGATGGGGATAGTGTAAATCCTTGGAATCCAGAACACGCCATATTGGCTACCGCAGTATATATGGCAGATCTAGGAGCAAGCAGTGGTGGCTACACCGCAGAGAGAAATGCCGCTTGTAAATATTATTCTGGTAGGTCATGTAGAGTGGGTGGAGGACCTGCAAATACTTTTTACGGTAATCAAGTCTTAGCCAAAGCCGAAAACATACAACTTACAATGATTGATCCATTGGAGGGATTTTAACCCCACCCCTAGCCCCTCCCCAAAGGGGAGGGGAATAAGAAAAAAGTAAGTCATTTTTGACCTCTTTCCAAAATACAGCTTTAAATAAGGCTATTCTGGCATTCATCAAAACAAAATATAAATTATCCACAATTTTACTTGACAATTTCTGTAAGTTTGGTATCATTAATAGTGGAATGACTAGTAGTGAGAAAGGCGGTGTCGTAAAGTTGACCTCTGTGAGAATCGCTGATACCCCACATGTCAATTAAGTATGAAGAATTAAGTAGAAGCCAGTTTGGCAGAAACTGAATAACAATGTCTAAGTCGGATATCTTGGGAGTTGTTTGCAAAAAAACCCAGGACCGCAAAAAACTGCCATTTAGAGCTCTTTCAAGGAAAAACCAAAAAGGCCATGATCACACAGGTTCCCTCGTCCTCTTCAGAGGATCGCAGGAATTCCAACCACCTGATCACGGCCTTTTCTATTTATACAATTTGCATAAAATTTAAAGTTTGGTATATTAATACAGCAATGAAAACAGAAATTCACCCACAATATTATATAGATGCCAAAGTAAGCTGTTCTTGCGGTAATAAATTTACCGTTGGTTCAACTCAAAAAGAAATCAAAGTAGAAATTTGTAGCGCTTGCCACCCATTCTTTACAGGCAATGAAAAGGTGATTGATGCCGCTGGTAGAGTAGAAAGATTTAAAGTCAGAAAGGCTGCGGCCACTAAAACTCCTAAAACTAAATCAAAGAAATAAATTAATAACCTCTCCCAAACCCCTCCCTTTTGGGGAGGGGTGAAGGGGTGGGGTGTATCTTTATGGATATATCTCGTTATAAACAAAACCCCAAGACTCAGTATTTGGCAGAAAATTTGGAGAGGCTTTTAAAAGAAGAGGCTGATGTTTTGGTGTTGGTAGAAGAAGGACTAACTTCTTCAGCAGACGAGATGAAAGAGTTGGCAGAGGGGGATTTGAAAAATATAGCAGCCCAAAAAGAAATTTTACTCGGACAGATGGATAAAATATTGGAAGAAGAAATCCGTAAAGAAAAAGAGGAGGAGGAATTTCCCAATGAAATAGTCTTGGAAGTCAGGGCCGGTGTCGGTGGCGAAGAGGCCGCTCTATTTGCCGAGGAACTAGCCAATATGTATCGCAGATATGCTGATTCAAGAGGTTGGTCTGTTTCAATATTAGATGAATCAGAGTCGCCACTCGGAGGGTACAAGGAAGCTTCTTTTGAAATACGAGGCACTGATGTTTATAAAGAACTTAGACATGAGACAGGTATCCATCGTGTACAAAGAGTACCCAAGACTGAAAAAATGGGTCGGGTCCACACATCTACTGCTTCCGTGGCTATATTGCCAATTCGCAAAAAAACAAAATTTGAAATTAACCCAGCTGATTTAGAAGTTGAATTTTCTCGTGCCGGTGGCAAAGGTGGCCAAAACGTAAACAAGGTGGAAACAGCTGTAAGACTTACTCACAAACCAACGGGCTTAGTGGTACGTTCCACTGCCGAGAGAAGTCAAAATGCTAACAAAGAAAATGCTTTGATGATCCTTTCAGCCAAACTAGAAGAAAAGCAACGAGAAGAAGAGGATAGTAAATATGCGGCGGATCGTAAAGATCAGGTGGGAGTAGTGGATAGGTCAGAGAAAATTAGAACTTATAATATCCTTCAGGATAGGGTTACAGATCATAGATTAAATAAAAACTGGCATGGTATAGAAAATATAATGAAAGGTCAGATAAGCGGTATTATTGACGCTTGGAAGTAAATTTGATAAGATTTCAAACTGTATGACAGAAACAACAAAAACAGAACAAAATCTAGACGAGCTCTTTAAAGCTGGAGCTCATTTTGGGTTTAGCAAATCAAGAAGGCACCCTAGCGCAACCCCACTTATTTTCGGTTCCAAAAATAAAGTAGATATCTTTGATTTAGAAAAGACTCATGTGAGTTTGGAAAATGCTCTTGCTTTTATTTCTAAATTGGCTGAAACCAAGGCTACTATTTTGTTTGTGGGAGGCAAAAATGAAGCTCAGGGGATAATAAAGGAAGAAGCAGAAAAGATAGGTATGCCTTATTTGGCTGGCCGTTGGATCGGCGGGACACTCACAAATTTCCCAGAAATAAGAAAGAGGATAGATATCATGATCCTTCTCTTGTCTCAAAAAGAAAAAGGGGAACTCGTCAAATACACCAAAAAAGAGAGGATTTTGATAGATAGAAAGATAGAAAAACTTCAAAAGATGTTTGGCGGTATTAAAGATATGATTGCCTTACCCAAAGCGCTATTTATCATTGATCCCAGATTTGAGGAAACCGCCTTAAGAGAAGCTAAAAGTTTAAAAATACCGGTAGTCGCTTTGTGCGGTTCTGATAATAATATCACCGACATTGATTATCCCATTTCAGCTAATGATTCTAATATAGCCAGCATCAGATTTTTTGTAGAAAAAGTGGCTGAAGCGTATAAAAAATGAATATAACTACCAAACAAATCAAAGAATTGCGTGACGAGACTGGCGTGTCGGTCATGCAGTGCAAAAAGTCTTTGGAAGATGCGGGCGGAGACTTGGAGAAGGCTAAAATAATACTGCGCAAGATAAGTAAACAATCTGCAGATAAAAAACTAGGCAGAACTCTTGGCGCCGGAGCAGTGGTCTCTTATATTCATAGCAATGGCTTAGTTGGGACCATGCTTGAACTTTTGTGTGAGACGGACTTTGTAGCCAGGAATGAAGACTTTAAAGCTTTGGGCAAGGATTTGGCGATGCATATAACCGCCTTGTCACCAGAATATTTAAAGATGGAGGATATAAAAGAGGAAGATAAAGTAAAAGCAAAGGAGCTTTTTGAAAAAGATTTGGCAGAGAAACCAAAAGAAATGCGTGATAAAATAATGGAGGGTAAACTTTCTTCGTATTTCGGAGAAAAAGTTTTGCTTGAACAGGCTTTTATTAAAAATTCGGAAATAAATATTCGCACCTTGATAGAACAAGCTGCCCAAAAATTTGGAGAAAGGATGGAAGTGGGTAGATTTGTGAGATTTTCTATTAACTAACCTAAAAATATGGCAACAGTTGTAGTATTTGCTTCATCTCTTTTTGTTACGTTGTCTTTAGTATCTTTAAAAGCACTAGAATTAAACTCTGGCAAGAAAAATTTTGTATTAAAATTGATTAGCAAACTTGATAATGGCACCGAAAAGTTAGTTTCAATTCTTAAATTTAAGATCTTGCAATTAATACAGAGTGTCCGTTATATTGTGCTAGTCGAGGCAAAGAAGGTTATTTCTGATTTGTTTTACGACACCCAAGAAAGGATACTGAATGAATATAGAATAAAGCAAGATATCATGATGGGTCGTAAAGAAGTTTTAAATAAAGGTTCTGTCTCGTTCTATCTTAAAAAGATTGCAGAGAACAAGGGAAATGGGGAGAAAGGAAAGATAGAGTGAGAAAATTAACCTAATTTCTAATTGTTCTAAAATTAGGATTTGGAATTTGTTTAGAAATTAGAATAATTAGGGTAATTAGAAATTTTAATAAGCCGGCATAGCTCAGTTGGTAGAGCGCCACTTTTGTAAAGTGGATGTCCGGGGTTCGAACCCTCGTGCCGGCTCAATTAGTTGATTTTAGTTTGCCCCGTGTGAGCAAAGCGAATTTACGGGGTCGAAGTCGCTTGTTTGGACTTTAAAGCTTTTTCAATTTCGTCTTTAGCTTTTTGTTTGTCTATTTCTTTCAGTGCGGGAATAATCTCTTTAATATCTTCTATAGATTTAAAACCATAATAGACCTTGTCATTTACCAATATGGTAGGTTGTTCATTTTTGATATTGTAGATGCTTATGAGCGTCTGCAAAGCCGAAAGGTCAAGATTGTAATCAAAAGAATAAACTCTAAGCTCTGGGTAATCTTGTCTTAATTTGGTAAGGACGAAGCCCTCTCTTTCACAATCCGAACAATTATTATCCAAATTTGAGTAGAAATACATTAAAGAGGGTCCGCCATTGGTAGAGTTTATACCGCATCTCTCTTTTATTTTCTGCATTAAAATAAAATCTTTAATTTGAAGAAGAGAATAATATTTTTTTAGATTTATTACTTCTGCGTCATCTGTGCCTCTATTTTCTTCTGTATATGAAAGCTTATCCCCCAAAGTAGCGAGCTCTTTAGAGAGAAAAGTATTGCCTATCTCTCTGCAAGAAAGTTCTGAGAGCAGTGAAAACTGGGTTTCTGAAGAAAGTATGTCTACGGCAATACGGCTTTCAATGTCTTTGATTTCATTCATTTTCTTTTGACTAAAATAGTTGCTAGCCAAAATCGCCGTCACAAATATAGCGGCGGTGATAAGAAACGTATATGCGTATTTTTTCCATTCCATAGGGATAGTTTACAGATTATAGATAACGGACTAAAGTAAAACATAAAAATAAAAAAGTTGCAACTATAAACAATTTATGATTAAATGATTATCAGAAAAGGAGAACGCCATGAGACAATGGTACTGGGGAGGTCAGACATACACCCACTCTACAGATTTCAAACTCTGGGCTCATGTACATCTTGCTCTGTGCAAGAACGTGCTTAATGCTAAAACCGCCTACATCTACGAGTCCGATCGAGAGGGTCAAACGATCTTCTCAGTTCTTGGAGTCGAAGTCGATCGTTACCAAACGGCGAATGAGACGATTTACAATTTGGGATACGACAATCTGCTTGCAAGACTACTCACGCTGACCCCAGAACAGATCAGGGAGGAACATCCTTGGATGTATAACTCGATGATTTATCACTTCGGATCGGTCAAAGCAACCCTGAAGAAGCGTGACTGGGGTGAGTCGATTGTCTACCATCATCACGAAGACCTGAGCCCATACTGGGCAAAGGAAGTAGTACCATTTCTTGAGGAGATGACCGACCAACAGATTGCTGATGTTTGTGGGTGTACCCCCGAACAAATTGCAAACATTCGTCTCATTGCGTACATGAACAAGGTAGTCCCCGTAGTAAAGAAAGAATATCCACCGGAAGAATCAGAAACTCCGAGAGGAATATTTCACAAGCTTGGAAAAGTGTTGAAAATCGCTTGAAGAAGTTCCTTATCAAATGAGTTTTTGTACAACTTGCCTGATTCAGTAATATCGGATTGGGCTTTTTCTTTTTAATCTTCTTGAGAAGTTGGAATAAAAATCGGGAGATTATTATGTTTTTCTAAACGTCCAATACGTTCAATCGGATTTTCCTCCAAAATTTTATCAAGGGCTTTAATTGAAGGTTTGATTTCTTCGATATCATTCCTAATTTCTTTTATATCAAATTTTATTGTTTTTATTTCTTCACTTATCCCATTTACGGTATGAGCCAGATCACCAAATTCTTTTTTGGTTGGAAAATGTTCTTTTAATAATTTTACCAATTTTTCTTCGTTCATTTTTTTATTATATCAAAGTTTTATCACTATAAGCAAGTAGATTTATTTATAATAAAAACATAATTATCTCCACTTTGTTTCTTTTACAAAAATGACATTATAAATAGCTTTGGTCATCCAAATCGGAGCCAGAGCAGTGTAAAACATTAAAAACAAAATACTATCTAAACCAAACTTATACTTTTCTTCTGCTAAACCTCTGGAAGTTACGATAATAAAGAGCGTCCCCAAGACCGCAATTATAGAGATGAAGACCACTATATCAGTATTGACGTAGAAAAAATCAAAATTAAATCCCGACCAAGATAGGCCAATAGTGGATACTTCTTTTATTTTGAGGATTGAGATATTTATCCAATTTATTACAACTGTCCCAAAAAAATACATAGTGGAAAAAACAGAAAAGCCTGCAGCAGGCAAGACCACCATCCCCAAATTGCCATACTGAGGTCTAAAAAACATACCCCTATAATCAATAGCATTTTTAAGGAAACCGTGGACCCAGCGTAAACGTTGTTTATAAAGAGCTTTGAAAGTAGTGGGAGCAATAGTATAAACAAAAGCATTGGAGACATTGCTTATTTTCATAAAGTTTTTTTGCATACGCATAGCAATTTCCATATCTTCAGTATTGTGAGCATGTCTGTAGCCTCCTATTTTTTGGAAAACAGATCTGCGGAAAATAGAAAATGGCCCCGGAGTTATATAGACGGCATTTAAATTGGAGAATACTTTTCGCAAAAAAATACCAAAAATGTATTCCGCTTTTTGGATAAGGCCCAATATCCCTTTTGGTTCAAATATTTTTATAGAAGGAGTAACTGCCATAATTTCGCTATCATCAAATTCTGTCGCGATCCTCCTTAAAGCTTCTGGGTGGACAAAAGAGTCAGCGTCCAAGCAGCCAACCAAATCAGAGTCTACAAATTCTAGCGCATAATTTAAAGCTGTATATTTGCCACCATTTTCTTTTCTTAAAAGTTTAATTTGTTTGTTATGGGCAAACACTTGCAAAACACGCCAAGTATTGTCCGTACTTCCGTCATCTACAATAAAAATAGAGAGTTTGTCTTTGGGATAGTTAAGCTTCAAAATCGAGAAAATCGTCTTAAGGATAGTGGTTTCTTCGTTCCAAACGGGCACTATCATAGATACACTTGGGAATTCATCCTCACTTTTTTTCTTTCCTTGACCCGCAAAAATCTTAGTTAGAGAGATTGCTTTAAATTCAAAGTAAGTAATCAGGAAAAATACCTCAACATAAAGAGCTAAGAAAAGTAGAATGTAAGTTATGGTATCTGATGCAAGATGCATATCTGTAAATATAACACATCAACGGATAGTTGCCAAAAAAATCCGTAGAGTCTCATCTTCAAGTTTTTTATGCATAGTGTCAACTTCAGAACTTAACAAGGTCCGATTGAGAGATCTATAAATAATCCGAAAAGCGAAACTTACTTTATTTTTACCAAATTTTTGTTCGTCTTCGTATCTATCTAAGAGTTTAACTTCTTCAACCAGATCTTCCCCTATGACTTCTCGGATTAAATCAAAATAATTGTTTGGCACAAAGTTTTTATCTACTATAAAAGAAATGTCACGGACTATGGGCGGGTATTTACTAACTTCTTTATATTTTTGGCCAAGATTAAGCTGTTTTTTAATCCTCTCATCTTCTGACCAAAGTAGGCGGATATCAGGTAAAGACATGCTTACAATCGCCAATCTCTCCAAACCAAATCCAAACGCCCAGCCAGTATATTTTTTTGAGTCAACTCCGAGCTTTTCTAAAACACTACCCTTGACCACACCACAACCAACCACCTCAACCCATTTGTCATCAATTAGAACTTCCATTTCCAAAGATGGATCCGTATATGGAAAAGTATCTTTGTTTAAGCGGTACTTAATTTGAGGTCCGAATACAGCAGCAGCAATATTTCCAAGAGCTTCTTCCAAATCTTTTTGACCGATTGTCTTCAAAGTTTTTGGCGCCAGAAACCAACCATCTATTTGATGAAAAACATTCATATGATTGCGGTCTATTTCATCTTTGCGGTAAACTTTGCCAAAACTAAAACAGCCAACTGGTTCATTTTGAGCTATACGTTTTTTTATTTCTTCGTGCATCAAATAGTAATACCAACAAACAGTGGTGTGAGTCCGCAAAATATTTTTATCATCTACATAATATGTGTCTGACTTGCTCCTAGCGGGATGATCTGCTGGGAAATCAAACAAATCAAAACTTATATTGGCTGGGACGATTTCAGGAGTTTTGATAATATCTAAATCTTTAAAATAGGGATAACATATTATACGATTTACAATTTCTGCAATAGGACTGCCCTGAGTGCGGGAAAGGTCTGGCATAGCCAAGTATCGCTTCATACGCAAAGCATCAGCATCCTTTCGATTGTTCAAATCTTTGAGCTTTTTCTCTTCTTCGTCTGTTGGAATAATGTATTCTTTCATGTGATTTAGTGTAGCAAAATAGATTAGAATTTGCTATAATATGATGTAATGATTAAGGAGGAGAAAAATAAAAAAAGCAAAGATTCAAGTAAATATAGCGCCGATTCTATCACTGTTTTGGAAGGGCTAGAGCCAGTGCGTCGCAGGCCGGGTATGTATATCGGCACTACTGGGCCGGACGGCTTACATCATCTAATTTGGGAGATTTTTGATAACTCAAGGGACGAGGCCATGGGAGGCTTTGCTAATGATATAGAAGTTGCTTTTCTTCCCAATAATCAAGTACGGGTCGTCGACAATGGTCGAGGCATCCCAGTTGATGTCCACAAACAAACAAAAGTATCAGCTTTGGAGACTATTTTGACCACCCTACACGCGGGTGGAAAATTTGGGGGAGAAGGTTATAAAATCTCTGGCGGTCTGCATGGAGTAGGGGCTTCCGTAGTTAACGCACTTTCGATATTTATGCGAGCAGAAGTACACCGAGACGGGGGAGTCTACATGCAAGAATATTCTAAAGGTAAAAAGAAAACGGCAGTTAAAAAAATAGGTTCTTCCAAGCTCTCTGGCACTGTAATCACTTTTGAGCCGGATCCAGAAATATTTGCAACTAATGACAACGAAATAAGTTTTGACTTTGACCGAGTGGTCCATCATATGCGTCAACAGGCTTATTTGGTAAAAGGTCTCAAAATATCTGTCTTAGATTTGCGAGAAATAAATATATCATCTGGCGGAAAAATAAAAGACTCTGAAACTTTTTATTTACGAGACTTGGATATAGAAGCACCTTCTATGTCATTTTATTTTGACGGTGGACTCATGTCTCTCATCAGATTTTATAACCACACCCAAAAACCAATTCATAAAAATGTTTTTTATGTTGAAAAATTAAATGAAAATTTTGAGGGAGCAGAAGTAGCTCTGCAATATGTAGACGATATTTCGGCCCGCATTATGCCTTTTGCCAATAATATATATAACTCTGAAGGAGGAACCCATATCACTGGATTTAAGACAGCTTTGACTAGAACTTTAAATAATTATGCCAAGAAAAACAATCTTACCAAAAATGGAGATGATGCTTTTACGGGAGAAGATGTGTTAGAGGGACTCACTGCCGTTATTTCAGTTAAATTGAGAGAAGTGCAATTTGAAGGTCAAACTAAGGCTAAGTTGGGTAGTGTAGAAGCCCGTGGGATGGTTGAGGGTATTTTTGCTGAAGCCTTTGATGCCTTTTTGGAAGAAAACCCAGATGATGCTAGGGCAATAATTAATAAAGTCACCTTGGCCCTACGCGCTCGCAAAGCGGCTAAAGCGGCTAAAGATTCAATTTTAAGAAAGGGGGCACTGGAAGGTATGACTTTGCCGGGGAAACTTGCCGATTGCCAGAGTAAATCTGCAGAGGAGTCAGAGCTCTTTATCGTAGAGGGAGATTCGGCCGGAGGCACCGCCAAGACGGGTAGAGATAGGCGTACTCAAGCGATATTACCATTGAAAGGAAAAATATTAAACATAGAAAGAGCCCGACTTGACCGTATGCTTGGTTCAGAGCAAATTAAAAATTTGGTAGTCGCTTTGGGTACTGCCATAGGGGACACATTTGATATTTCCAAACTTCGTTATCATAAAGTGATTATAGCAACCGATGCCGATGTTGACGGCGCCCACATCCGCACTCTTATACTTACTCTACTCTATAGATACTTCCGTCCACTTATAGATGGGGGATTTATATACATTGCCCAACCGCCTCTTTATAAAATTAAAAAGGGTAAAGAAATATTTTATGCATACTCTGACGACGAGAAAGCTAAAATTTTAGGAAAAGAAGCAGAGGTTGAAATAGTAGAAACTGAAAGTGGAGAGATCGAAAATTCTGATTCAGAAAATGAGGAAGAAAATGAAAATAATAAAGCCTCCTCCGCTAAAGCTACGGCGGGCCGAAGTAAAATTTCAGTACAACGCTACAAAGGTTTGGGAGAAATGAATGCCGAAGAATTATGGGAAACCACCATGGACCCCAAAAAACGTATCTTGAAACAAATAAATGTTGACGAAGCCGGCGAAGCTGACCAAATATTTGATGTTCTTATGGGCACTGACGTCCCATCTCGCAAATCTTTCATCCAATCCAACGCCAAACTGGCAACTATTGACATTTAATTCTTTTCTTTAATTTCTTTTTGGAGAAGTTCTAGGAATTTTGAGGCGGACATTGAACCAAGTTTTTCGCCTCCGTCAACTGACGGATTGCCACGAGCTTCCACGGTCACTTCTTTTGATTCTACTTCTTTATCACCCAAGACAATCCAATAAGGGATCTTTTCATTCTTTGCCTGACGCACCTTTTTACCCAAGTTTTCATCTGCCAAATCCACTTCGGCCCTCACACCATTTTCTTTTAACAAATCATAAATTTCCTGCGCATAAGCATTGTGCGATTCGCGTACTGGTATGACTTTAACCTGCACTGGTGAGAGCCAGAGAGGAAAATTGCCAGCATAGTGTTCAATAAGAATTCCCATAAATCTTTCAAAAGAACCCAGTATGGCTACATGTAAGACTACAACACGATGTTTTTTACCGTCTTCACCAGTGTAATTCATATCAAAATTTTCTGGTTGATTAAAGTCTAATTGGATCGTTGTCAGTTGCCATTCGCGACCGATTGAATCCTTAACTTTTATATCTATTTTAGGTCCATAAAATGCAGCCTCACCCTCTTCAACACTGAATGGGACACCCCAGTTTGTGACCTCTTCAAGCAATATCGCTTCAGCTTTTTGCCAAACACTATCATCTCCAAAATATTTTCCTTTATTTTTTGGATCACGCACGGAAATTTCAACTTTGTAATCATTAAATCCAAACAAACCATAGACTTTTTGCATTAGTCCAAGAATCATCTTTATTTCTGATTGGATCTGATCTTGTTTTATAAAATGATGAGTATCGTCCTGACACAAACTCTTGACTCGCAAAAGACCGGACAATTCACCACTTTTTTCATTTCTGTAGACGACAGTATTTTCGGCTAAACGCAAAGGTAAGTCGCGATAACTATGTGGCTCAGCATTGTAAATTTCAAAATGATGAGGACAATTCATTGCTTTCATTACAAATTCTTCGCCATTTTCGTCTTTCATTGTCGGCATCATAGCGCCATATTTACCCAAGTGACCACTTTTTATATAAAGTTCCTTTTTGGCAATATGAGGAATCGTAACAAATGAATACCCGAGTTTTTCTTTTTCAGAACGAATAAAGTTTTCCAACTCGGTGCGAATTATATTTCCTTTTGGCAAGTACATGGGCAACCCCTTACCAACTAAATCTGAAATAGTAAAAAGTCCTAGTTCTTTGCCTAATTTTTTATGATCTCTTTTTTCAGCTTCTTCTCTTTGTATCAAATATTCGTCTAACTTTTCTTTTGATTCAAAAGCTAAACCATAAATACGAGTCAACATTTTGTTTTTTTCGTCTCCCCTCCAATAAGCGCCCGCAATACGATCAAGTTTAAATGATTCCGGACTGATTTCTTTGGAAGGATCTGCTACGTGCCCACCTCGACAAAGATCAGTAAAATCACCGCTTTTATAAAAAGTTATTTTGCCTTCAAATTCATTTATTAGTTCAATCTTATATTCGTTGTTCTTCCAATACTCCCTCGCTTCATCTGCCGACACCTCCCCACCCTCAAAACTTTTCCAAGAAGGCAAAATCTCTTTCATTTTTTCTTCAATTTTTTCTAAATCTTTGTCTGAAATAGGAGAAGAAAATTCAAAGTCATAATAAAAACCATTATCTATAGCCGGTCCGATAGTCGCTTTAGCATCTGGATAAAACTCCTTGACCGCCGCCGCAAGCAGATGTGCTAGTGAATGTCTAACTGATTCAATATTACTTGTCTCGAGCTTGTCGAGAGATTTTTCTTTATTCATAAATAAATGTTACAACTTTTTGGCTTTTTCGGCAATTAGAGTCTTTTCGCCATTACGGAGTGAGACACGAGCTTTGACAGCAATACATTGGTCGGGGAGAAAGATAGAAGAAAATTCTTGTAAAACACGAGGGAAAACTACCAACTCGATCTGATCGGTTAAATCTGCAAATTTTATAAAAAACATTTTGTCACCATTCTTGGTTAAAATATCTCTCATATTTTCTATTAAACCGCCAACCACCACCACCTCGTTTTCTTTGGAACTTTCTTTTATTTTCTTTATGGTCATTTTTTGATTTTCTAGTTTTTCTTTGAATTGCTCCATGGGGTGTCCGGAAACATATAACCCTAAAAGTTCTTTCTCCCAAGCAAGTCTTTCTTCTGGAGTAGCTGGCTCTCTGGGGGTTAAATGAAGAGGAGAATAGCCTTCTTTGGAAGAGAGGAGATTAAAAAGGGAGTCTTGATCTCTGTTACCAACTGATTCTTTATTATATTCCAAAAGCGTATCCATATTTGAAAGGAGGAAGCCTCTTTCTGCAAAATTATCAAAGGCGCCAGACTTCACCAGCGCTTCCATAGATTTTTTATTTAAATTTCTGTCTTGAATACGAGTAAGAAAATCTTCTAGGGACTTAAACTTCCCATTTTCTTTTCTTTCTTTGGTAATGATGCCCGCAATACCTTCGCCAAAATTTTTGATAGTAGTTAACCCAAACCGTATTGTCTCGCCTTCTTTTTCTAATTCATTTTTTTCTTTTTTAACCAAAGTAAAATCTGAATAACTTTCATTGATGTCGGGTGGTAAAACCAGAATACCCATCCTTTTACACTCATTTATAATTTCTGCGATTTTTTCTACATCTCCCGACTCGGCTGTAAGAACAGCAGACATATATATGGCTGGGAAATTGGCTTTCATATAAGCTGTTTGATAAGCTAGTTTTCCATAACCAGCAGCATGAGCCTTATTGAAACCATATCCTTGAAATGGCTCAAACAAATTCCACAACTCCTCGGCTTTTTTCACTGGCATACCACTATTTTTTTGACAACCTTCTATGAACATTACATGTTGTTTTGCCATTTCTTCACGATTTTTCTTGCCGATGGCTTTGCGAAATTTATCTACTTCACCCCAACTATATCCGGCTATTTCAATAGCGGTATAAAGAAGGTCATCCTGATAGACCAATACCCCAAAAGTATGCTCCAGATAACTTTTCATTTTTGGATGTAAATAGACGATAGGTTTTGTTCCATGTTTTCTGGCCGTGTATTCTTTGATGTTATCCATCGGTCCTGGACGATAAAGAGCCACCATCACATTAATGTCATATATTACAGATGGTTTTAAGTCCACCAACGCCCGAGTCATGCCATCACCATTAAGTTGGAATAGTCCTATAGTTTCACCACGAGCTAGCATCTCAAAAGTTTTTTTATTATCAAGAGCAACATTTTCAATATCAATTTTTATACCTTCAATTTTTTCTGTTCTTTTAACTGCATCAGCTAAAATAGCGAGATTTTTAATACCGAGAAAATCAAATTTTAAAAGTCCGACGCCATCATATTCGTCAGTAATTGAATACATATCATACTGAGTGATGATTTTAGTATTATCTTTGGGATCATATTGTAGCGCGGTGTAATTAATAATAGGCGTAGGAGCAATTACAACACCAGCTGCGTGGACACCCACATGTCTAGCGCACCCCTCAATCTTTTTTGCCATATCAATAATCTTTTTGGTATCCTCATTTTTTTTATAAAGCTCCAAAAGTTCTGGTACATCAGCTAGAGCGCGCTCAATTGTCATAGGAAATCCCTGAGCTCCCATAGGGATGAGTTTGGCAATCCGGTCACCGACCGTATAAGCAAAACCTAAAGCTCTTGCCGTGTCTCTGACACTGCCACGAGCCATCATAGTACCAAATGTTCCTATTTGGGCCACTCTATCTGAGCCATGTTTTTTTTTGGCATATTCAATCATTTCTTCACGACGGTTGTCAGCAATATCCATATCAATATCGGGAGCTTTAGGCCTGAAAGGATTGAGAAACCTCTCAAATGGTAATTTAAATTCGATTGGGTTTATGGTGGTTATAAAATTTAAATAGGAAACCATCGAACCTCCAGCAGAACCACGGGTAGTAGTTAATATTCCATTGTCTCGAGCAAATCTTAAAAGGTCGCTGACCACCAAAAAATAAGGCGAGTACTTTTTATCACTAATTACTTTGAGTTCATATTCAATACGATCAATTACTTCTTTAGTTTTTTCTAAACCTCTGTTCTCTAAACCCACGTAGGTTAAGCGTCTCAATTCATCGTCGTGAGACAGATTATTTTCTACTACATAATCAGGCAAAACCCATTTATCGAGCTCTAATTCTAAATTACATAAAGCAGTAATCTTGTGATTGTTAAAAATTGCTTCCGGTAAATCTTTAAATCTCTCTTTTATTTCTTCGTCTGAAAGAAAAGAGAAATCTTCTTCTTCATCCCAGACGCCCCTTTCGCTCCCGGTGACCATCGGAGCACCCTGACTAACTGCCATTAAAGTATTTTTGGCTTCTCTGTCTTCTGGCTCAATATAATAAACATCATGAGCGGCTACTGTCCCCACTGAATTTACTTTGGCAAACTCCGCCAACACCTTCATGTGTTCGTCGTGACCTACAAGCTCTGGATGCTTGGTAATTTCAATATAAAAATCGCCACCCATGATGGGCTTGTTGGATTCATCATCACTGTTTCCAAAAATTTTTTTATACTTTTGTAAGAGATCTTTGGCAAGTTCCGTATTTTTATTACGAAGAGCGGTTGAAATATCCCCACTCCAAGAAGAAGAAATAGCGATGAGCCCATCCGAATACTTTTCTAAAAGTTCAAAATCAATCCGGGGTTTGTAATAAAACCCTTCCAAATAAGAGGCTGTCACAAGTTTTAAAAGATTTTTATAACCATTTTCGTTTTTACAAAGAAGCACCAGTCTAAACCGGTCTTTATCAACCCCAGCTTGTTTATCAAAACGAGTGCGGGAAGCCAGATATGCATCTACTCCAATGATTGGCTTCACGCCAGCTTTTTTGCATTCTTTATAAAATTCAATCGCTCCATACATATTGCCATTGTCGGTCAGAGCCAGCGCCTCCATCCCATCTTTTTTAGTCGCCTCTATAAGCTCTGGGATCTTGGGTAACGCCTGAAGAAGGGAGTAGTGGCTATGGGTATGCAGATGAGTAAATTTCATAACAGCAGTATAATACAAAGTATGAAATTTGTTATAGGAGTAGACGAGGCGGGGAGGGGGCCTCTAGCGGGGCCAGTGAGCGTAGGAGTTTTTATGGCTCCTAAAAATTTAAATAAAAAGTTAATAAAAATACTAGGAGGAAAAATTAGAGATTCAAAAAAGTTAAGTCCCAAAAGAAGAGAGGGAATATATAAACAATTTAAAGAATTGAAAAAGAGTAGAGAGATAAATTTTTCTGTATCTCATATTTCAAACAAAGTAATAGATGAAATCGGAATATCCAAAGCAGTACAAAAAGGTATTGATATGTCACTTTACAATTTACACTCTTCTTACGATCGTAAAAATAGTGTAATTAGGTTGGATGGGTTGCTTAAGGCGCCGAAGGAATTTAAAAATCAAAAAACAATAATAAAGGGGGATGAAAAAGATGTTTTTATTGCCTGCGCCTCTATCGTGGCCAAAGTCTCTCGCGACCGCCTCTTGTGCCGTCTAGGCTCAAAATATCCTGCCTACAGCCTCGAAATCCATAAGGGGTATGGTACACAACTACACATTAAACTCATTAAAAAATATGGCCTCTCTCCACTGCATCGAAAATCCTTCTGCAAAAATTTGACCAAATAGATTGAGTATTGTAAGATCCTACTCAGAACAGGAGACCAGAATGCACATCGTACTTCTTGAAAGTGGACATGAAGACAGAAAAATTGCCATCAAGTTTTTGCGATCAAATTTCCCAATTGAGGGAATTACCGTATTGAGAAGTGTGGAAGAATTCTTGCTTCAGGAAAATTCTCTCAAAACACCATACACTCTAATTACAGAAAATTACTTGACTCTACTTGAACTTAGAGAATCAAGGGAGGATTTTGATAGACGGCATAAGTTCCTTGAAACCAATTTTCCTTGGATCAAAAATTGGAATCATCAAGAAGCCGGAGAGAGGCTCATCCGCTACATACGCGAGAAAAATAATCAAACCTCTATTGTAATCTATACCCACAGTGATCAAGGAAGTATCAGTCCAGATATTTTAAATGATCCCAAAGTAAGGTATTTGAGTAAAGAAGCTACGGATAGCGAGGACGAACGCCTCAGACAAGCTATCTATTCTTTCTGAATCTTCAGTAAAATTCTGCAACAACCCCGGCTTTAGTCAGGGTTGCTTTTTTTATAAATATAGTTTAAATTAGTCATATGGTAGTTAGGATGAGACACAATAGAAGTCAGAGGGGGAATACAAGAAGCCATCATGCATTGGTGGCAGCTTCGCTTACCTTGTGCAAAGAATGTGGGAGCCCAAAGTCCCAGCATTCAGTTTGCGCTGTTTGTGGCAAGTATAAGGGCAGACAAGTCTTAGATGTCCACGCCAAAATTGCCAAGAAAGAAAAGAGGGCAAAAGAGAAAGCAAAAGTGGCAAAATAATTTCTAATTGACCTAATTAACCTAATTATTTTAAACAAGTCCCAATGTCGAAATTTCTAAAGTTGGGGATTGGGGATTGGTTATTGTTTAGAAATTAGTATAATTAGAATAATTAGAAATTAACGTTTTATGGCAAACAGGCACCTTGCAAGATCAATAGTACTTCAAACTCTATACGAGTGGGATTTTAGTAGTCAAAAAATTAAACCCGAAGACATACTCAAAAGAGATGTTTCAGAGTTTGCTCCCGGAGCAGAATCTGATCAATTTATGAAAAATCTTTTGAGCGGAGTGATAGAGAAACAAAAAGATCTTGATAACGTCATAGCCTCCGCCGCTCCAGAATGGCCAATCGAAAAAATCGCCATTTTGGATAGAAATATTTTACGCATCGGACTCTTCGAACTTCTGTTTGCCAATAGAGAGCAGGTACCCCCCAAGGTGGCCATCAATGAAGCAATCGAGCTAGCCAAAAAATTTGGCGGGGAAACTTCCGGTAAGTTTATAAACGGTGTCTTGGGCGCAGTCTATAAAGAAATGGGTGAACCCGGCAAAGACGATAAAGCTGCCGAAAAAAAGCCCATCACCAACGAGACTTTGGTTGGAGCGGTAGTTTATGCTCACCACCAAAAAGAAATATATATAGCCTTGGTACACGATGTTTTTGGACATTGGACATTAACAAAAGGAAAGTTAGAAAGTGGTGAAAATGAGCAAGGAGCCCTCGTCCGTGGCGCCAAAGAAGAGCTCGGCATCACCATAAAAGTAAAAGATCGTCTTGGTGAGAATGCTTACGAAACTTTTCATCCAGAAAAAGGGAAGTTAAAAAAACATGTGGTTTACTTTTTAGCCGAAGCCCCTTTTGAAGATTTAACTCTTGAGAACAAAGAGAAAAAGGGTGGACTAGATGATGTAAAATGGTTTAGACTTGCCGAAATACTTGATTTAAATTTTTATGATGATATTTTACCAATTGTTACTAAAGCAATAAATTTATTAGTGAAAAGCTAGAGTCGCACTATTATATGAAAGAGAAAGATTTCGGAGAATTTGAAAGGGCGATAGGAATAAAATTTAATGATATAGATTTATTGAAACAGGCGTTTACTCACCGCTCTTTTTTAAATGAGCACAAAAGTTTAAAAGGGAAACATAATGAGCGACTAGAATTTTTGGGCGATGCCGTATTAGAGCTTGCCATCACGCATTACCTCTATAACGAATATCCAGATAAAAACGAGGGGGACTTAACTTCCATTAGAAGCGCTTTGGTCAACGCCCAAACATGCGCAGAAGTGGCTAAGCAATTAGCTGTAAATGATTATTTGCTCCTTTCTAAAGGTGAAGCCAAAGACATAGGGAGGGCTCGTCAATATATTTTAGCCAATGCCTTAGAGGCCATCATCGGGGCTATTTATATGGATTCTGGATACAACAATGCTCGTGATTTTATATTAAAATATATAGCCCCAATGACGGTCAAGATTGTCAAAGAACAGCTCTGGGTGGATGCTAAAAGTAAATTTCAAGAAAAAGCTCAAGATATCGCAGGTGTTACCCCATCATATAAAACTATGAAAGAAGTAGGTCCCGATCATGACAAAAAGTTTACTGTCGGAGTATTTTTGGGTGATAGTTTGGTCTCCGAAGGCGAGGGTGAGTCCAAACAAGACGCTGAGCAATCGGCGGCTCGCCATGCTTTGAAGGAAAAAGGTTGGGGGTAAAAATTACAGAAAAACAAATACTAATTTCGAACCGTGTGGGTCCCATACAATAGGGTGAAGCGGAAGAAATTAGCATTTGTTTTTTGTTAAATATATAATAAATACATCATGCTTAAATCGTTAGAGATAGCGGGGTTTAAAAGTTTTGCTAAAAAAACCGAGCTTCATTTTAAATCAAGGGTGACGGCAATAGTGGGGCCAAACGGAAGCGGCAAAAGCAATGTTGCCGAGGCTTTTCGTTTTGCTTTGGGAGAACAGTCTATCAAATCAATGCGTGGCAAGCGCGGTGAAGATTTGATATGGAACGGATCGACTGAAATTGGTAGATCAAACAGGGCTAATGTAAAGCTTGTTTTTGATAATTCAAAAAATCTATTCAGTTTAGATTTTGAAGAAATTGTGATCGAGAGAGTGGTCAATCGAGATGGTGGCAATGAATATTATTTGAATGGTAGTTTGGTGAGATTAAAAGATATATTTGAACTTTTATCACAAGCTCATATCGGAGCATCAGGACATCATATAATTTCTCAAGGAGAAGCGGACAGGATACTTAGTGCCAATATCAAAGAGAGAAAAGAAATGATAGAAGACGCACTCGGGCTCAAAATTTATCAGTATAAAAGAGAAGAAAGCGAACGTAAACTTTTGAAAACAGAGGAAAACATAAAACAAGTAGAATCTTTGAGAAGAGAGATTGCTCCTCACATAAAATTTCTTAAAAAACAAGCAGAGAAAGTAGAGAAAGCTGAAGAACTAAGAGTCAAACTTTCAAAGTTTTATAGAGAATATTTAAAAAGAGAGCAAGTTTATATAGAAAGCCAAAATAACAGTATTAAAAAGGAAAAAGAACCAATAGTGGGACAATTGAAGGATCTCAATAAGAAGATGGAAGAAGCCAAAGAAATTTTAATAGCTTCTGAAAGTAAAGATCAAAAAAGTGAAGAACTTTTAAATACAGAGAATGAGATAAAAAAGGAAAGAGAGAATAAAGATAATTTATATCGGGAGGTAGGAAAAATAGAAGGAGAAATAAATGTAAACAAAAGAAATATTGAAAAGATTGAAACAGATCAAAGATCAGAAGAAAATAAAACAATCCCATTGAAAGAGGTGGAGGAATTGGAAAAAGAAGTCTCAACTTATTTAGAAATAACAAAAATTATTGAAAAAATAAGAAATTTTATTATAAGCCACAGAAGTAAACTTGATAACAAACATTTAGATAGGTTAAATGAAGAAAATGATTCTCTAATAAAAATAAAAGTTGAATTGGAAGACAAGATCATGAAAGTAGAAGAAAGTTTGTCCGAACTTTCTTCTAAATACCAAAAAATAAAGGAATCTATCGAAAAAGAAAAGGATTCTAGCAGGGAGGCCGAAAAGACCATGTTTAAAATTTCCGGAGAACAAAGTAATCTTCGAAACAGACTCAACATTTTGGAGATGGAGACGAGAAGAGTTAGTAGCCTAGAAGAAGATTGGAAGAGAGAAATAAAAGAAGGAGGAGTACTTTTGGGTACCGCTATTTTAGGATTTGAGAATGATGAGATTCCCAATTTGGAAGAAGTGCCCGCCTCCGCCGAAAGCTATGGCGTGGCAAGGGAAGAAAAAAGAAGGGAACTTGAAAAAATGAAAATAAGACTCGAGGAACTCGGGGGCGGAGAGGGAGTAGAGGTGATGAAAGAATATAAAGACAGTATAGAAAGGGATGAATTTTTATTAAAAGAACTAGAAGATTTGAAAAATTCAGCCAAGTCTTTGGAACAACTTATAAAAGAATTGCTTCTAAAACTGGATGTGGAATTTAAGCAGGGAATAGAAAAAATAAATAAATCTTTTCATGAGTTTTTTTCGCTTATGTTTGGCGGGGGAGAAGCGAAGTTGGAAATAGTAAAAAGTAAAAAAGTTAGAAAGTATGAGAATTTAGAAATGGATGAGGACGGGGAAAGTATTCGGACGAATAAAAGTAGTATGCTGGATGCATTAGACCTGCCTTCGTTTGAAGATGGAGACTTCGGCGAGGCAATGGGTGGAATAGATATCTCTGTCTCATTGCCACGTAAAAGAACAAAGGGGTTGGAGATGCTTAGTGGTGGAGAAAGAGCTCTAACTTCAATTGCGCTCCTTTTTGCCGTCTCAGCCGTTAACCCACCACCTTTTATAATTCTAGACGAAACAGATGCCGCCCTCGACGAAGCTAACTCCAAAAAATATGGCGATATGATTGAATCACTTTCTAAAGTCTCTCAACTTATTTTAATAACTCACAACCGCGAAACCATGTCCCGTGCCGGCGTCATCTACGGTGTCACCATGGGCCGCGATGGCGTCTCCCGTCTACTTTCTATTGCCTTCGATGAAGCTGTAGCAGTTGCTAAGTAAATCAATTACCTAGCGAAGCTTTAACGAAGCTGGGATGAAGTAGTTGCAGTAGCAAAGTAGCGAAATATCCAACACATTTATAATTTACACTCTTTTTACGATCGTAAGATTAGTGTAAACACTATTTTCTCACGATCGTGAGTTTTTTAGTATATAACTTTAGTATATAACAGCTAAATCAGAATATGGCGATTAATCGCTACAAAATGAACGCTTCTACTTATTTATGATTAACTCTATCAAACCAACTTGAAATCCAAAGTTTTGCGATCGAGGTCAGCGGAGACTAGGCGGACATGTAGAGTGTCGCCAAGAGAAAACTTCTTTTTAGTTCTCTCACCCTTGATGCAATAATTCTTTTGATCTAATTTGTAAAAATCATCACCCAAATCTTTGAGACGCACCAATCCCTCAACTTTTGTCTCCGAATTTTCAACATACATACCCCATTCGGTCACACCAGAGATAACAACATCAAAATCTTGTCCCACTTTGTTTTGCATAAATTCTACTTGCTTATATTTTATACTATCGCGTTCAGCTTCAGCAACAATGACCTCTTTCTCACTTGCCTCAACAGCAATTTTTTCATACTGTGTCATTTCATCTTTGGCAATCGGCATATTTTTTAAATGCTTTTCCAAAATTCTATGAACCAAAAGATCTGGGTACCTTCGGATAGGGGAAGTAAAGTGGGTATAGTATTCAAAAGCCAGGCCAAAGTGACCTATATTTTTTGTTGAATAGATAGCCTTAGCCATTGATCTTATGGTCGCCGTCTTAATTAAAGATTCCGATGCGTGCCCCTCTATCTGTTTGAGTAATATATTTATATCTTTGGCGCTAACTTCACCATTTTTAATAGGTAAATCATGCCCTAATGCTCTCACAAAAATAGCAAGTTCTTCAATCCGCTCCATCTTTGGAAGATTGTGAATGCGAAATATAGAAGCGCCTCCCCTTTTACCCAATTTATCACTTATAAACTTAGCCACTTCTCTGTTAGCCAAAAGCATCCATTCTTCAATCATCTTCATCGTATCTAAGCGTGTTTTTTTATAAATTCTTATCGGTTTACCCAAATTATCCAATTCAAACTTCACCTCATCTGTCTCAAATTCTATGGCCCCGTTTATTTTATTTTCTTTTCTATAAATATTGGCGATGCGATTGAGTTCTAAGAGGGGAATGGAAAAACTACTATCCTGAGAGCCTTGGACCTTATGACCTAATGAAGGAGAGTATATTTTTTCATTCCCCTCAGAGTCTAAAACTTCTTGTGCCTCTTCATAACTAAACCTTTTATTAGAATTAATGATAGTCTTACCAAACCAACGATCTATAATTTCACCTGTGTCTTTTTTGATATCAAAAACCGCGGAGAAAGCGAAGCGGTCTACATTTGCCATAAGCGAACAAAGCTCATTGCTCAAAACTTCTGGGAGCATAGGAATAGTGCGGTCAACCAAATAAGTGGAGAAGCTTCTTTCGCGCGCCTCTTTATCCAAAGCGCTCCCTGGTCTGACAAAATGAGAGACATCGGCTATGTGCACTCCTACTCTTATCTTGTTTTCTCCCAAGTCTTCATACGAAAGGGCGTCGTCAAAATCTTTGGCGTCCACTGGGTCAATTGTGAAAGTAGTTATATCTCTGAAATCTCGCCTATCTCCTATGTCAAGGTTCAACCTTGACATTTTTTCTGCCTCCGCTTCCACTTCAGCAGTAAATTTATAAATAATACCCTTATCTAAAAGTATGGATTGCATCTCGGTCTCATGTTCTCCCTTTTTACCAATCACTGAGAGAATTTTACCTCTTGGATTTAGATTTGAATTTGTCCAATTTATCTCTGCTAGCACTTTAGTTCCCGCTTCCAACTTTTTTGGGAAATCAAATATTTCCACATCTCTATAAAATTTAAAATCATCTGGTCTAAAAAATATATTTTTGTCTTCTTTTTGGATAGTACCGACAAATCTAGTTTTATTTCTTTTGATTACTCTGATTATTTTACCTTTAGCTCTTTCTCTATCCTTACCTATTATTTCCACTTCTACCTCATCTTTATCAAGCGCGCAGTTTAGATCTTCTTCAAAGACAACGATATCTTCTTCACGCTTTGATCCTCCTACCGTCACAAAACCAAGCGGTTTAGACGTAATTTTGATTATACCTGTTATTTTTTTTACCTTATTTTTATGCATACCCAACCATCTTAACATAATTTAATCATTATATGTTATAATATCAGCACTTTATAAATTAAATCAAATTTATGTTTTCAATAAAAGCATCTTTGAAATACGGCTGGGAGAAATTTAAAACCAATAAAGAAATTGCCATTTTGACCACCCTGTTAGTATTTGCTGTTTCCAGTTTAGGCAACATGGACAGCAGATCAATATTTTGGACTTTGGCTGTAGTTATATTTTCAATAATTATAAGGATTGGTTATACAAAAATATTTTTGAAAATATCAGACGGGGAAAATACAAAATTTGTAGAAATATTTCAAGAATACAAAATTTTTTGGAGATATTTAGGAGTTTCCATACTCTGTGGCCTTGCGGTTTTGGGTGGTTTGATCTTACTTATTATCCCCGGAATAATCTGGGCAGTCAGATTTTCCTTTGCCGGCCTCATTGTAGTTGACACAAATATAGGTCCGATTGTAGCCATGAAAGAAAGCTATGCCATAACAAAAGGCAAATTTTGGAAACTTTTGGGATTTTTCGTTGTTTTAGGCCTTATAAATATACTCGGAGTTTTGGTTCTAATAGTTGGGCTTTTGGTATCAGTACCAGTCAGTATTTTCGCTTGGATTTATGTCTATAGAGAACTATCGAAGACAAAAGCTGGTCTTTTGGAGACTTCTTCTCCCCAGACCATTTAAATTAGGAGTTTGACATATATTTTAAAAAGCATATACTAGATTTCGCCCCTTAAGTGGGGCGATTTTTAGAGTTCGTTGACATCTTGAAATATAAGTACAAGAAAGACTCGTCTACTTTGAGCCTGGGTAAGGTTTAGTGGACGAGGCAAGTCTCCCGATGACAATCGGGATGCCGATTAAACATCGGCACAAAATAATATAAGTGATTTCGAAAAAACTGAGTCTAGGATTGAGTAGATTATAAAAAATAATAAACTATTTTTTGTTTTGTTCCGTTCTAAAATTTATTTTAGAGTTTGATCCTAGCTCAGGATGAACGCTGGCGGCGTGGATAAGGCATGCAAGTCGAAAGGGTTTAGACCCTTGGCGAACGAGGTAGTAACACGTAGGTACGCACCCTTTAGTTGAGCATAACCCCGCGAAAGCGAGGACAATTCTCAATGGTTTCCGAGAGTAAAATCGAGGAATAAAGATTTATCGCTAAAGGAGCGGCCTGCGACCTATCAGCTAGTTGGTGAGGTAATGGCTTACCAAGGCTATGACGGGTAGGGGGAGTGAGAGCTCGATCCCCACCGATGGAACTGAGAAACGGTCCATACACCTACGGGTGGCCGCAGTCGAGAATCTTCCGCAATGGGCGAAAGCCTGACGGAGCGACGCCGCGTGGTTGATGAAGTCCTTCGGGACGTAAAAACCTTTTATGACTAAGAAAGTTTATTGATCTGGTCATGAATAAGGGGCTCCAAACTCTGTGCCAGCAGGAGCGGTAATACAGAGGCCCCAAGCGTTGTCCGGAATCACTGGGCGTAAAGGGTGTGTAGGTGGTTTTATTAGTCTCTCGTTAAAGCTCCCGACCCAATCGGGAAAATGCGAGGGAAACGGTAAGACTAAGAGGGTGTGAGAGGTAAATGGAACTCATGGAGTAGGGGTGAAATCCGTTGATATCATGGGGAACACCAAAAGCGAAGGCAATTTACTGGCGCATTCCTGACACTGAAACACGAAAGCGTAGGTAGCGAATGGGATTAGATGAACGTCACGTAAAACCACTAGGTGGCCACGTGACAGCGTCTCTTTCCGCAGTAATGCGGAATTGAAAACCCCGAAAAAACGCATAGCGTTCAACGGGATGAATTTGGCTGTATGCTGGAATATCCGGCGTATGCGACACTACTACAAAAGGAGAATTAAGATGCCAATGTATGAGTTGATTTGTGATCATCCTCAATCTAGAGGAAGATCAGAACAAACCCATCAATTCAAAGCTAAGAATGACAATAGAGCACTAACACATGTAAAAAAACATGTGACTGACTCAAAAACTCATCCTTATAGTGATACAGATCTAAGTTTTAGATACTGTCGACCAAAAAAATTATTTGAGGTCGTTCGGCGAGAAATAAAAATGTAGTAAAAATGTGTCCGCTGCGGACAACCAGCAGGGAAGAATTTTAGGAGGTTAAAGTGAAGCGATACAAAATTCAAATGCTTTGTACAAATAATGGAGGACGATTCTTTGCAGAACATCCGGTCTTTGCAGAGGGAGATGACGACTTTAAAAATCGAGCATTTCCCGAATGGAAAGAAGACATGGACAGAACATGTGTGATGTTTTCAGACGTCAGACTGCTTTACACGGTCACTCGAGTCATTAGGGTAGACCAAGAAGAACAAACCACAGATATAGTGGTGCCTCAGTAGTAAATTCCCCTCAGAGACTATACGCCGAACCCCCGTGAGAAATTGTCTTACGGGGTGAAGATATAGTCCGGACTGCATAGCGATATGCAGAACACAACAGAAATGATTGTGTCTCGTCGCGTCTGACGCGACGAAGTAACATTGTCGACCCCAGTAGTCTACGCCCTAAACGATGATCGCTGGCTTTTCGGAGTATCGACCCTCTGAGAGGCGAAGCTAACGCGTTAAGCGATCCGCCTGGGTAGTACGATCGCAAGATTAAAACTCAAAGGAATAGACGGGGACTTGCACAAGCGGTGGATTATGCGGTTCAATTCGATGACAAACGAAAAACCTTACCAAGGCTAGAAATCTAGATGAATGCTGGAGAAACTCAGCAGTCTCACAAGGACATCTAGACAGGTGATGCATGGCCGTCGTCAGTTCGTGATTTGAATTGTTCCCTTAAGTGGGGTAACGAACGCAACCCTCGTTGTCTGTTACAAGTGTCAGACGAGACCACCCAGCACTAAGGTCAGAAATTGAATCAAAAATTGTTTATAAAAATGCCTTGCGAGCGCGACTGGCGTGAGCACGAGGAAAAATTCAGCAGAATTTTATCCGTGCATTTTTAGAAATAATTTTTGAATGAGATTTCCTACTTGAGTGCTGGGAGGAAGCGAGGATGACGCCAGGTCAGCATGTCCCTCTGATGCCTTGGGCTACACGCATAATACAATGGTCACTACAACGGGTCGCAACAGCGTAAGCTTGAGCTAATCCTAAAAAGTGGCCCCAGTTCGGATTGAGGGCTGAAACTCGACCTCATGAAGTTGGAATCGCTAGTAATCGCGGGTCAGCTATACCGCGGTGAATACGTTCTCAAGTCTTGTACTCACCGCCCGTCAAGTCAAGGAAGTTGGGAGTACCCAAAGGCTCATGTAAGTGGGACTAAGGTAAACTCAATGACAAGGACTAAGTCGTAACAAGGCACGGCTAGCGGAAGCTGGTCGTGGAATATTTCAAGGTGTAGATCTCTTCGTGCTTCGGTACGAAGGGTGAACGAGTCGTTATTGTGCACCGCAATTGCGTGCATAATGGTTTAACAGATACCTTAAACTGTTTGACAGTTTGGAAAGACAAATAATCGACAGGCCCGCCGTCGTTAAAACTAAGGCGAGTAAGAACGGAACAAAACAAAGAATAGTTAAGCAAAAAACCCCTAACCTAAGGGGTTTTTTGCTGTCCACAATTTAGCTTGCATTTATTTAGTGATTGTGATATAATAGAGAGCAGAGGTGAAAAAGTGATTCCACTCAAATTTCTGAGATTGGTAGCATTTTGGCTAGGCTTGATTGCCCTAGCCGCAGCAGTCTATACCAAAGAAAGTGAGGTTGAGATTTTCTACCAGTCTGCCCAAACTGGTTGCGTCCTCCTCAGTATTTGGGGCATCATGTCTCTCATTATTTGGGCGGTCGGCAAAGTGTCTGCCCAAAAAGAAGGACGAATTCGGGTAAAACGAGTCATGGAACCATATTCTTGACCTTGGCCGCAGAGGGTGTGCAACGGGTGCGGCCGGCCCCGTGAGTAGAGGGTCTGTCAACGCACCAGTTGGCAGATCTCCTCACGGGGTTTTATTTTTTACATTTTTCTGGTATATTTTAAAGGTAAATTTCGCAGCCCCTCGTGCATTAGCACTCGGGACGCTAAAATTTTATAGTTGCTCACTTTGTTCGCTCATTAAAATTTTGCGCGCGTAGCTCAGCTGGTAGAGCACTCGACTGATACTCGTGGGGTCCCAGGTTCGATCCCTGGCGCGCGCACAGCACGTTACTTAAAAATCTCAAAAACATAACAAAAAATCACCCCAAGCTTTTGCGGGGTGATTTTTTGTTGACTTACTCAATCAAATATAGTTTTGCGACTATTGATTGGTAGTAAAACTACTAGGCCATGTCATACTCATATTTCCTACATTATCAACTGCTCGTGTCAAGAAATGATAGGTAGTATTTGGCTGGAGATTTACAATGGTGATCGAGTGGCTTATAAGACCACCATTATCTGTAGAATAGGCGCCACTTACATATGGTTGCTGTCGAGGACCAGTTGCTTCGTTGAAGACGAGAGGCAAAGTGTTGTAATACACTTGACCTTGAGTAGGTTCGTTGGTTGTCCAAGTTATGGTGGCATTAGTACTATTGCGTTGAACGGAAGGACTGCTCAAAGTTGGTACCGTGTCCCAATAAGTTTGGCCACCACCGGAGCCCAGAAGAGAATTTATTCTTGCCATTGTGGTTGGTCCTACTCGGCCGTAGCCAGTAGTTTCAGGCGTCCCAGCAGAGACTATGCCTTGGGCAGTCTGAAATCTTTGCACAGCCGCTTGTGTAAGTGGGCCAAAGTATCCAGTAATTAGACCAGAAGGATAGATACTGGCGCTCTTTGCTAAATATGTTTGAAGCTCGGTAACATTAGAACCCGTTGAACCAAAATCCAACTGGCTGGTTATCGCAGCATAAACACTAGAAAACCCGAAAAGGAACGCGATCGAAAATATTGCAGTTATCATCCCTATGTGGAGAAAATTTTTATGCAATACATTTTTTAAATTAATTATTTTATTCATTTTATTTTGTTTAGATTAATATAAGAGACTAAATTGAAGGCTAGTGGAATTAGCCACATGATCGACCCTAATACACATTTCCACTTTAAATGTCTTCCTCTAATAATGCCGTTTCAAGTGTAGATGCATTACACAATTAAATAATAATTTGAGTTAATGGTTTGTTTTTGAGTCCGTTTATTTCTTCTTTTAATTCTTCAATGTGAATTTCTAATTTTTCTGTTCGTTCCGCATTTTTAGATGCAAGCTCCTTTACTTGAATAGCCAGTGTCTCGGCGACAACCATCATCACAGTGACATCTTCTATAGCAAGAAATATAATAGGTGGCAATAATGGCGGATTACCATTATCTACAGTATGGATCTGGCGAGCATTTAAAATCATCACTTTTCGTCCAATAAAAGGGAACTCGTGAGTAATTTCAAAATCCTTGAAAAAGGTATTCTTAGGCAAAATATCTTCAAGTAATTTTCGCAATGAGGGGATATTCCATTGGCCATTTCCAAGTTCATAAATAAATTTACCTTCGGTGTCTCTCATTTCTACCTGGAACATCCTATAAAATGACTCATTGGCAGCCATAACATGTAGATCTTTATCAAGGATTAAAATCGGCTCGCGTACAATATCTGCCACCGTTTTAATATATTTCCAACATTCTTTACTTAAATACTCAACGAGCTCAACCCTAGTCAAATCAGGAGTCCCTCCCACATTCTTTTTATTTGTTTTCATATACAGATAAGGCCGTTTCCAAGACTAAATCATTACAAATGTAAATTAAACAATTATGTGCTACAATTACTGTAATATCGGTGTAATCAAAATCGCCATACTAGCGAAATTATACACGTAGGAATATAGACATATCTCCACAAACGTACTATCGCCGTAATATTTATGTAATAAGACATGGTTCCGCTCGGCTTAATTTATATGACTTCAAAACAAGAAACACAACTACAAGGAGTGCTCTCTGTGGCCCACCAAGATTTTGAGAGGGGGCTTAATTCACACGCATTTTTTAAAGTACACAACCATGCTACTGGTGAGAACTTGGTGCAAGATACTTTTATGAAAACTTGGATATACCTCGTAAAAGGAGGCAAAATTGAAATGATGAAAGCTTTCCTTTATCATATTTTGAATAATCTTATTATAGATGAATATAGAAAACACAAAACAACTTCTTTAGATGTTCTTCTTGAAAAAGGTTTCGAACCGAGCATAGATGATTCTAAAGGTCTTTTCAATATTTTAGATGGACGAGCCGCAATTCTCTTGATAGGAAAACTACCTTTAAAATTTCAAAAGATAATGCGTATGAAATATGTGCAAGACCTCTCACTCCAAGAGATGTCGCTTATCACGGGAGAGTCAAGAAATAGTATGGCCGTGCAAGTACACCGCGGACTTGCCAAACTTAAACTTTTGTATAATCACTCGTAATCTCTTCTTCTATTCTCAAAAGCTCATTGTATTTAGCAGTCCTTTCACCACGACTCACAGAGCCAGTTTTTACATATCCACTTCCTGTACCCACTGCCAAATGAGCAATGGAAGTATCTTCGGTCTCTCCAGAGCGATGAGATACGATGGTCTTCCAACCAACCTCTTTAGCTCTACTTATGACACCCAGAGTTTCGCTCAGAGTGCCTATTTGATTTAGTTTAATCAAAATACTATTTGCTGATTTTTGTTTTATTCCTTCTTCCAATCTTTTTATATTAGTAACAAACAAATCGTCTCCAACCACCATAAGTTTGTCGCCCCAATTTTTAACAAAAGAAGCACTCGCTTGGAAATCATCTTCAGCAAAAGGATCTTCTATGGAAATAATCGGGTAATTCTTTATCAAATTTTCATAGTAATTAGAAAGCTCATCACTGTTCATTTCCCCGTCTTCTGATTTTAAGAGATATTTATTTCCGTCAGCTGACGGATTGTAAAATTCAGAGGCAGCACAGTCTAAAGCGACACCAAAATCAAAGCCCGCTTTAAATCCTGCCTTTTCTATGGCCTGCATCATAAAATCCAAAGCTTTATTATGGGAGCCTAGTTTGGGCGCAAAACCTCCTTCATCTCCAACCGCTATACTTAAATTATTTTCTTTTAAAATACTTTTCAGATGCCAAAAAACTTTGGTGCAGTTTTCTAGAGACTCAGTGAAACTCTTGGCAAGGAGTGGCACAATCATAAATTCTTGAATATCTAGCCCACTATCAGCGTGCATTCCGCCGTTTATAATATTTACCATTGGGATGGGCAGAGTAAGTGAGGTATTACCCACCAGTGAAGCTATGTATTTATAAAAAGGGATATTTAATTTAGAACTTTCGGCTTTAGCAAAAGACATTGAGACCCCCAAAATAAGATTGGCGCCCAAATTTGATTTATTAGTTGTAGCATCTGTCTCTATCAAAAAATGATCAATTGAATTTTGGTTAAAATCTTTATTTAAAATATTAGGAGCAATTTCTTGTTCCAACCTCTCGGCTAATTTTTTTACCCCTTTGCCCTCAAAGTGGGCTCTGTCTCCGTCTCTTTTTTCCAACGCTTCATATTTGCCTTTAGACGCGCCACTAGGCACACTAAACCTGCCAAAAAAATTATTATCTACGGTAGTGTCAACTTCCAAGGTGGGATCGCCACGTGAATCCAATATTTCCCTTGCTTTGATTTTGGTAATGCTAGACATTTTACTTTAAGGCACCCTGTTTTTAACTTCACCTGAAGCAAATGCGTTTATATTTTCTATGGTGGTATCTAAAATGCGATGGATAGCTTCGGTAGTATTGAAAGCAATATGAGGAGTAACAATGACCTTGGGGTGATTTATAAGATAATGGTTTGCCAAGACATTTTTTAACTCCTCTAATTTTGGATGTGAATCATTTAAGAGATTCATCTCATCATTCATATCACCCTCTTCCTCCAAAACATCGAGTCCAGCGGCAGAGATGATGTCTTCTTCCAAAGCTTTGACCAAAGCAGAAGTTTGGACAAGCCCGCCCCTAGCGGTGTTTATAAGCACTGCTCCACGTTTGATATGCTTAATACTTTCTTCATTTATCATATGACGGGTGCTATCCGAGAGCATTGCGTGCAAAGTAATAACATCTGACAAACTTAAAAGCTCTTCAAATCCAACATAACGAAAACCTAATTTTTCTTCCAAATTTTGTTTTGGAAATGGATCATAAGCTACTACATTCATATTGAAACCTTTGGCCATCTTTATAGCATTTGTGCCAATCCGACCGGTACCTATAACCCCAATCGTTTTACCTTTTAAATCAAATCCGCAAAGAGAGCTCTGGGTAAAAGATCCAGTCTCTGTAACTTGCTCATGAGCTTCTGGAATTTTCCTTGAAATTGCAAGGAGGAGCGCAAAAGCAAATTCGGCCACTGTATTTTCACCATAAGAGGGGACATAGGCCACCTCAATACCTTTACTTCTCGCTGCGCCGACATCTACATAATCAAAACCAGTAGAACGAGCGACAATAAGCTTGAGATTTGGAAGTTTGGCTATCTCTTCTACGCCACACTTATGCGACACAAAAATGGAAAGAATCTCTATGGAGTTTAAAATATCAACTGGAGTTTCTTCAAAACTTTTAGAGAAATACGTGTTGTGTCCAGTCAAATGACCGTTTACATATTCTTTCTCCCATTCCTCTTTGTGTAGATATAAAATGTTCATGACATTATTATAACGCAGTTTTATATTTTCTCACAACAATAATTTCTAACCTCCTCCCAGCCTCCTCCTTACCTTAAGGAGGAGGTGACCGCCATTTATTATTCATCTGTTTAATAAAATTGTTGCGCGATTTCCCCCTTAATGTAAGGGGGACTAAGGGGGTTAGATTAAAAGTGTCAAAGGCGCCCTTTGACACTTTGGTGTGTGTTGTAATTTGTAGCGATTAATCGCTACATTTTGAAATTTTAAAACCCTTGCAATTTTTTTGAAATAGTGTTTAATGTGGGAGGAAGGAGAACCCTATGAATTTGAAGTCTCAGTGGCTCAAACTTAGAAAGATTTGGCCTCTTAGCATTGAGCAAGGAGTAAAAATCTTTCAGAAGATCGAGAATGGTACAACGAACTCAGTAGAAATCCAAATGCTTCGAGATCGCTTTGTTCATGACAGGATCTTCTTCATTGATCTTTCCTATAAGGTTGGCTTGCGTCCTCCGCAAGTCGGAAAAATTGTTTGGGGCTAAACTCCAGACGAGATTTATTCCAAATGCTCGGCTCTCTACTTTGGTCAAACGGTCATTCAAGCCCCGCACCAATCATGTGGTGGCTTTTTTTATATAATTTTAATTACCCAACTTCCCCTCCTCTTCGGCAATTGCCAAAATCATAGGGATAACGGAGTCGGGGTTTAAGGAGATAGCATCAATTTTGTTTTGGACGAGAAAGCGGGTGAAGTCGGGGTAATCGCTTGGCGCTTGGCCACAAAAGCCAATGTATTTGCCTCGCTCGCGACATTTTTGGATTGCCATAGCTACTAGATTTTTGACCGCCGGATCATTTTCGTTTGAAATAGAGGCGACAATGCCAGAGTCCCTATCTAGTCCCAAAGTAAGTTGGGCTAAATCATTGGAGCCAATAGAAAAGCCGTCAAAAATATCTAAAAATTCATCAGCCCGCAAGACATTGGAAGGTATTTCGCACATCACATAAACCTTAAATCCATCATCACCTTTACCCACACCTTCTTCCTTCATAATATCCAAAACTTTTTTGCCTTCTTCTGGAGTTCTGCAAAATGGAATCAGAGCCACAATATTTTTTAATCCAAACTGCTCACGCACTTTTTTGAAAGCTCTACACTCAAGTTTGAAAGCCTCTTTAAATTTGGGATCATAATAACGAGATGCGCCACGCCAACCGAGCATTGGATTTTCTTCTTTTGGCTCATAATCTTCACCACCCAACAAGGTTGCGTATTCATTGGTTTTAAAATCTGAGAACCTTACCACAACATCATTTGGCCAAAAGGCGGCGCCGATTTGGCCGATACCTTCTGCCAACTTATCAACATAAAAAGCGACTTTGTCCTCATAACCTAAGGTAACTTTTTCAATTTTGTTTTTTAATTTTGAGTCTAATTTATCAAAGTTTAACAAAGCATTTGGGTGGACTCTGATAGAAGAGGCAATTATAAATTCTTCGCGAGCAAGTCCTACTCCTTTGTTTGGAATAAATGAATACATAAAGGCTGATTCGGGTGAGCCGATGTTCATACAAACTTTAGTTTTGGTCTCTGGTAGTGTCGTGATATCGTGCACCTTTTCTTGCCATTCAAGCTTTCCTTCAAAAACTTTGCCTGTAGTACCACTAGAAGTGTCTACTGTTATCATATCTCCGGTTTTTAATTTGGAAAGTGCGTTACCAGTACCGATAACGGCTGGAATACCAAGCTCACGAGAGACTATCGCGGCGTGACTTGTTCTACCACCTTTTTCGGTAATAATAGCAGAAGCGATTTTCATAATTGGCTCCCAATCTGGATCGGTTATTTCAGTTACCAAAATCTCGCCCTTTTCAAATTCATTTAATTTTTTAACATCAGTGATGACGCGCACCTTGCCCGAAGCTATCTTGGTGCCAACGGCAATACCATCGACTATTGGATCATTTTTAGTGGAAATGGAATATTCGGTTATGGTCAAATGCTTTTTTTCGGACTGAACTGTCTCTGGTCTAGCTTGGACAATAAATAATTCATTTGTTATTCCATCCTTTGCCCATTCCATATCCATTGGGGTTTCCTTACCAGCTTTTTCGGTATAGTGTCTCTCAATCTCTAGTGCCCAACGAGACAAAGTCAAGATTTCTTCTTCATTTAAAACAAAAATATTTCTATATTTTTCGGCTACTTCCACTTCTTTAACTGGACTTTCTTTAGAAGCAGAGTAAATCATTTTGTTTTCTTTAGAACCAATTGTTTTTTTGATGATTGCCGGAAAACCTATATTTAAAGTCGGTTTAAAAACCAAATATGCGTCTGGAGTTACCTTACCCTGTACTACCATTTCACCCAAACCCCAAGAAGCATCTATCTCTACCACATCTTTGAAGCCACTCTCTGTATCTATGGTAAACATTACCCCAGAAGATCCTTTATCGGAGCGCACCATTTTTTGTACTCCCACCGATAAGGCTACATCAAAATGATTGAATCCTTTGTCCACTCTATAAGAAATCGCTCTATCATTCCACAAAGAGGCCATGGCTTCTTTGGTGGCTTGCAAGACGTTTTTTTCACCCACCACATTTAAATAAGTTTCGTGCTCTCCAGCAAAAGAAGCGCCGGGCAAATCTTCGGCTGTCGCACTAGAGCGCACCGCCGTATCAGCTTCCTCCATACCATAGGCCATAGATAGATTTTTATAAGCTTCTCCTATTTCTTTTTTTAAATCATCTGGCAGTTCTGCTTTAACAATCTTCTCTCTTATAAGTTTGCCGACTTTTTGGAGACTTTTGACGTCTCCAGTATCCAGATTTTTAAGTTTCTCTTCAATAAAAGGAGTGAGTTCTGCTTTTTCAATAAAATATTTGTAGGCATGAGCGGTTACTGCAAAACCGTTTGGCACTCTGATACCATTGGGCACCAAAGTGGCATACATCTCTCCCAAAGAAGCATTTTTGCCACCAACTAATGTGACATCTTGGATTCCAACTTGATCAAACCAAAGAATAAATTTTTTATCTTTTTCTTCCATTTTTTATTATTTTTAATTTAAATAGTTTTTATTATTCATACAACATTATATACAAGTCGGAGACATTGCTCCCGAGTCTACCTGTGCATAAAGCGCCATCTTCAACCTGTTTAAAAAAATTGTAACTATCACTTTTGGCCAAAAACTTTTCTGGAGATAAATTTAAATTTTTTGCTTTTTCAAAAAGTTCACTATCGACTAGCGCCCCAGCATGGGGGGTGTTGTCCCACCCATCCGAAGCGGCGCAAATCAAAACAGAATTTGGTTTGATAAGTGGCAAGGCCGAAAGTGCCATCTCTTGATTTCTCCCGCCCATTCCACCTTCACCCATTATTTTAACCGTAGTTTCTCCTCCAAAAAGTAAGCACGTCTTTGCTCTTATCTCTTTTGTGGCCAATTCTTTTCCCACTTCACTTGCGTCCCCCGAGAGTTTCTCTGTCTCAATTGATGTATTGAAACCCAATTCTTCTGCTTTTGATTTCATTGCAATCAGCGCATTTTGATTACTACAAACCAATACGTTTTTTACATTATCAAAATATTTTTGGTCTTTGGGGGTTTCTGTAATTTCGTAATTTTGAATTTCATATTTCTTTAAAATTTTTCCTGCATCTTCTTTACTAGTGGTATCTATTATCGTCGGACCAGAAGCTATCATAGAAATATCATTTCCTAAAACATCCGAAAAAATAAGTGAGACCACTTGAGAAGGGAAACAAAGTTTTGCCAAGTTCCCTCCCTGGACCAAAGAAAGATGCTTTCTAACAGTGTTAAGCTCAAAAATATCAGCCCCTCTTTGGGTTAGCGTCTTGGTAATTTCAATTAAATTTTCAACACTAATATTGTGTGGCTGGCACAAAAGGGAAGAACCTCCACCAGAAATCAAAACCAAAACCAAATCTCTCTCGGTTACTCCTTTTATCATTTCTAAAATCTCTCTGGTAGCAAAAACATTGGCCTCTGACGGATAGGGGTGAGTACCTTGATAGCATCTTATTTTCTTCAAAGAACCGATTTTGACGTCTATGACCACGCCGTCTGTTAGCTGGTCTCCCAAAATATCTTCAATTACCTCTGCTCCTTCAAAAGCACATTTACCAATACCGACAAAAAAGATGCGTTCATAAAACGAGCATTGAAAGCCGGTATTTTCTATACACAACGCGCCGCCTTCTTCCAAAGTTATCTGACTTCGCAAGATTTTTTCTGTATTAATAGCCGAATAACCCGCCTCTAAGATTTGAAGCGCATCTCGACGAAGCTTGGAGTTTGATTCCAAGAGCTCATCTTTATTTAAAATAATAGACACCTTACTTTCATTTTAACATCTCGGACGCCCTTAAACATGATAATATGGTGGAAAACTTTATTGTGGTATAATTTGAATATTATTAAATAAAATAAATTTATGGGATTTTTTAATGGAAAAAGTGAAGGGTCAAAAAACACTGACGGCGCAGGACATATTGCTAACCCAATAAGCACGGGTGAATTTGCTGGTGAAGATCAGGAAGGTGTAGATATGGGAATGCAATTGAAACGTTTAAACGAGCAACTAAAAAAAGCTAGAGAAGACACAGATAATGGAAAAAATCCTGAAATACCCATAGCAGAACTAGAAGAAATGATAGAAAACCTACGAGCACAAATGCCGTTTGGCGGAAATAAATAGTTTGACTAATTTGGGCTATTTTGATAAGGTTTAGAGGTTATGTTAATGGTTAGACTTCAAAGAGTGGGTAGAAAACACGAGCCGGTATTCCGGCTTGTTTTGACTGATTCCAAAAATGGCCCTAAGAGCGGTAAGTTTTTGGAAATACTTGGGTCCTATGACGCTCGAAGGGGAGAGAAGGCAGAGTTTAAGACAGAAAGAGTAAAACACTGGATAGCAAACGGAGCAAAGTTGTCGGACACTGTCCATAATATTTTTGTTGAAAGAAAAATAATAGCAGGAAAAAAGATAAATGTTTTACCTAAAAAATCCCCAATAGTTTCAGCTCCGACGTCCGAAGGAGTCAGAGTCCCGACCGAAAGCGTCGGGAAAAAACCAGCCGAAGAAGTTAGGGGGAAAGAAGAAATTGCCGAAACTTCAGCCGAAGAAACTGCCGTCGAACCAGAGGCAGAAAAAGTTGCTCTAGAGACTCCGGTATAATATAATTGAGCAGTAGGGAAGAAATTATTAACTTATTAAACTGAAATGGAAAACGACGCACAATTTTTGGATTTTGTAGTGAAAGGATTAGCAGACCACCCAGAGTCTGTAAAGATCACTCGTACAGTAGATGAGATGGGAGTACTCTTGAGCCTTGATGTCCACCCAGAAGATATGGGCAAAATTATAGGACGCAGTGGCAATACCGCCAAAGCAATTAGAATATTGCTTCGAGTAGTTGGTATGAAAAACAATGCCAGAGTCAATCTTAAAATCAATGAACCAGAAGGAGGTAGAAAAAGTGAACCTACCCAGTCAGACCAAATGAAATCAATGGATGATGTGATGCAAGATCTCAAGCTCGAATAATCAAAAAACAAATCTTAAAAAACAAAACTGCGCCAACTAGACGCAGTTTTGTTTTTATGTTATTATTTAATTTATGACTTTTCATATCATTACATTATTTCCGGAAAGCTTGGACTCATACATAAACTCGTCGATTATAGGAAGAGCTATTCTCGATAAAAAAATAAGAGTTAAATTTTATAACCCAAGAGATTTTACAAAAGCTCCTCCTTCGCATAAAGCTACGGCGGGACAAAGTAAATACAGAAGGGTAGACCAGAGACCTTTTGGTGGGGGGCCGGGGATGGTCTTAGAAGCAGAGTCGGTGGTAAAGGCGGTAGAGAAGGCACTACCTCACCCTAAATCCCTCTCCTTGCAAAGGAGAGGGACTCTCAAAAATATTCTTATTATCTGGCTCTCTCCAAGTGGTAAACAGTTTGATAATATTTATGCAGAAAAAGTTGCAAAAAAAATTAAAGATGTAGTGATAATTTGTGGCAGATATGAGGGAATAGATGAAAGAGTAAAAAAGATAACAAAAGATTTATATAAAATAAAAGTTGAAGACTTATCAATCGGGCCATACGTCGTTACGGGTGGCGAGCTACCCGCAATGGTAATAATAGATACGATTGCCCGTAGGATTCCGGGAGTTTTGGGTAAAATAGAGTCGGTAGAAGAAAATAGAGTCTCATCTAGAGAGGTCTACACACGCCCGGAAATTCTTACTTACAAAAGCAAAAAATACAGAGTCCCAAAGGTTCTCATAAGTGGCCACCACGCTAAAATTATCGAATGGCGTAGCCGAAAAAAGAAGTAATCTTCATCGTGAAAGTGATACCTTGTTCGTACGAAAGGTTCCATAAGAAAAATCACATAAAAAAAATCCTCTCGGTGTGGTACCGAAAGGATCGACGGACTGGAGGAGTTGAAGTAATCAGCCCCGCCTGACTCAACTTATGCCCCTAAGACGACAGGGTATCTATCGCCGTCAATGCTGCACGTGAAGCTTTCTACCTCGTGCCAGAGGTTTATGCTCCCACACTAACGACGAATCGATTTGGCATTGCCGAGTCCGAGCCAATGGTACTCCAGTAGTAGGATGCCACCTTTTCCTCCAACTCTCCGGGGTTCTCCAGTCCACGACTAGACTATCATAAACCTCATTTGACTTCAAGTATTTTTTAATTTATAAAAAAGCCCACCCTGAGCTTGTGGGGGGTGAGCAAGAATATACTTAAATAAAATATACTTAAATAACAAGGGAGACACTCTTTGAGAGAGATGGGAGGAGGTCAGCCCACACACCAAAATTTTCTGAAATAGAACGAAGAGCGGGACGTAGAGAATCATCTGGATAAACTTCAGCCGTATGCCTATAAAGATAGGATGTGCGTACAGCAAAATCACAACGACTAAGCATATTAGGTAAACGATTGTAGAGAGCAAGACCAATAACTACACTGTCCGCAATATCTCTAGCCAAGATGGGCTCGAGTCTGTCAAAGTTGTTGGTCATAAACGAAATCGGCTCTACGTGCAGATACGATGGCTTACAAAAGTCTATCCTTGTAGCATTAAATCCAGCAGTCAAGACACCAGAAAGATAGGACACGTCTTCTTCTATTTGGAAAAGGCTATGCTCACCATTCTTTTTTGCACATTTTGCGAGATCGTACAAAATCACAGAGAAAAATGCTTTCAATAAATTCGGGTTATCAAAGTTCCAAAGTAATCCCATGGGTTACCTCCAATTTGGATATTAGAATAATTCAAAATTTTTAGCAAATGCTTCATTAAAAACACAAAAACCGCCCCGATGGATACCGAGACGGTCTTTGCGACCCAACTAATTCTTCCCCACACGTGCAGAGAAGAATTAAGTTAAGCCAAAAGAGAAATGCGTTATGGTTCGACTACGCTCACCACAAGTGATTTGCAAGCTCACCAAGATGGACTTCTCTTTTGGTTTATAAAAAACTACTCCTAAATAATTTTATCATAAAAATTTGTAAAAACCCCTGTGGATGCATTTTTAAAAATAGGGTAGTAGAATTAAAGTAATAATTTTATTATTTTAACTAAAAAATATGGAAGGAAATATATTGCCTCAAACTCCCGAAGTTAAAAATGGAGTACTAGAGAAAACTCAAAAAGCAGAGCAATCTGTTAAAGCGACTTTTGATACAGAACTAGCTAAAGTATTAGAGCGACTTGCAGAAAACCCTTATTTTGAAAATTTTGGAAATAGAATTTAATACATGAGCAAAAATCCAATTAAAGACGCAATAGATTTTTTGATTGCCCAAGCGCAAACTGAGACCGATATTGCCAAAGAGATTGTAGAAAGTATCAGAGGCAAGGGTATTGATGATGATAAAAAGTATTACGAAGAAAAGTTATCACTCAAGATGCTTGAGTTTTTTAAAGAAGAAGAAAAAGTAATCTCTTTATACGCTGAAGCCAAGAAAAATTATCCTCTGCTTGCGGAACTCATGGAAAACAAAAGGCCATATCTTAAAGATATGCTCTCTGAAGCAAAGAGATTATATGAAAAAAACATTTTAGGAGAATAACCCCATCCCCAGCCCTTCCCCAAAGTGGAAGGGTGTCCGAAAACCCCTTTCCTTTGGAGAGGGGTAGGGGGTAAGGAAAAATATTAATTATGGAAATTAATAAAGACATCTTAGAAAAACATCTTGATAATATCCGTGCCCTGCAGTCAAAGAGTGGCCTGTTTCTAGCTTCACGATCCGATGTTTCCACTGGATACAATAAGGCATGGCTAAGAGACAATTTTTATACCTGTTTGGCATTTGAAGAAGTGGGTGATTTGGACACCGTCAAAAAAGTTTGGAAGGCGCTCCTCACTATTTTTGTAAAACATAAAGATAAAATAAGTTGGGCGGTTAAAAACAAACCTTATCAGACCTTCCAATATATTCACGCTCGCTATAATCCAGAAACATTTGAGGAATTTTGGGAGGAGTGGGGCAACAAACAAAATGACGCTATCGGGGCGATACTTTTTAAAATAGGGGATTTAGAACAGAAGGATATAAAGATCGTTGAGAGTGAAGAAGAAAAAGAAGTGCTACAAATTTTAGTGGATTACTTAAAGTCAATAGAGTACTGGCACGACCCAGACAATGGCGTCTGGGAAGAATATGAGGAAGTGCACGCCTCTTCAGTTGGGGCCTGCGTGGCTGGATTGCGATCTATATCTAAAACCGGCTTAGTTAAAATCCCTCCTGAAATTATAGAAAAAGGTGAAGAATCTTTAAGTAAACTTCTACCCAGAGAATCAAGAAGTAAATTTACGGACTTGGCTCTACTTTCTCTTATCTATCCATTCAATATTATTCCGGAAAATACTGGGAGAGATATTGTAAGGCATTTAGAATATCATTTAGAGAGAGACAGGGGTGTTATAAGATACAAAAACGACAGATACTATAATAAAAACGAAGATAATGTGAGCGAAGAGGCCGAATGGTGTTTTGGCTTCCCTTGGCTTTCTATTATTTATAATCAATTTGCAATAACTCACTCACATTCTTCTGGAATAACCCCCCTAGCCCCCCTTACATTAAGGGGGGAATCGGAAGGAAATAATGATATAAAAATGGCCAAAGAATATTTAGAAAAAAGTATGGCAACAATTTATAAAGGCGAGATCCCCGAACTCTATTACTCCGACTCTGATAGGCCTAATGAAAACGTGCCTTTGGGTTGGGCAGAATCTTTATTTATTGTTGCCCTGTTAAAGTCTGGCAAATAACCCAGCGACAACCCTTCTTACAGAAGCTGTCCACTCATTGGACTTTTTATTGCGCTTTGCTCATAAAAATTCTCAATGAGTCTTGCGGATGCTCCAAGTATTCGCTTCTCACCCCTCGGCTGGGCCGAGTCTCTCTTCATCGTCGCTCTACTTAGAGCGGGAAAGTAGTATTGCAATTTTTTAAGATCTAGGTAGTATTTTGAGTGGAAGGAGACATTGTGACTAATCTTTTGTTAAAATTTAATGGCAAACGGTATCTCATGTCTATATCAGATGAACTGGCAACACTGCTTCAAAACACGGCCAACAAAAGGAGGATGAGTTTGACAACCCTTGGCCGCAAGATCTTCGAAAAGGAAGGAGCATTGGATGAAGAAGCAATCAAGAAGTATCTCCAAACTTCCCAGTAGTTCTTGTTATCGACCATTACATTACATGGGCTTGAGCCAACACACGCGGGATAGCTCGAGCTTTTTTTGTTAAGCTATCCACAGGTCTTATTGACTTACTTGACAGATTTTGAGCGTGCGTCTATACTAGAGTTTACTATTGATTGATTGAGTTGTGGCTTGTCAATGGTGGGCTGTTTACATCCGAAAACAGCTATATTTTACAAGCGAATTCTCTGGTTTGACTTATAAAAAAATAAATAGTTAAAAAACGGAGATAATGAAGATCCCCAAGCACTTGGGGTGTGTTTGTTTGTGTGTTTAAATTTTAAATAATTTTTATTAAAACATAAATTAATTATGGAAACTGTATTACCTAAAAAATATTTTAGTAAATTTAAAAAGCCACTTATCCAAATACCTGATTTGGCCAAAGATCAGGTGCATTCTTTTGAGTGGCTCATTGAGAAAGGTATAAAAGAAGTTTTTGATGAATTCACTGTGATCAATGATACTTCTGGTAAAAAATTCAAATTTGAGTTTTTAAGTTTTGAATTGGAAAAACCAAAATATGACGAGTACCACGCCAAGGAGAAAAAGATCTACTACGAAGCGCCACTCAAGGCCAGAGTCCGCCTGACCAACAAAACCATGGGTACAGAGAAAGAACAGGAAATCTTTATGGCAGATTTCCCAATGATGACTCCTCATGGCACATTCATTATAAGTGGCGTCGAGAGAGTGATCGTCCCACAACTTGCAAGATCATTTGGAGTATTTTTCACTAAGTTAGAATCAAAAGGAAAATCTCTTTTTGGAGTAAAGATAATACCAGCTCGCGGCGCTTGGATTGAAATCGAAACCGATGTTGATAAGGCTATCTATGTCCGTATTGATAGAAAAAGAAAGTTCCCCGTTACCTCACTTTTGCGAGCTTTTGGCGCTGAAACTGATTCGGAAATTTTTGATCTCTTCAAAGACAACCCAAATGCTAAAGAATATTTGGAAAAATCATTGGCCAAAGATCATGCCAAAACAGTAGAAGAATCTTACGTTGAAATATACAAAAGATTAAGAGATGGTGATTTGGCTACTGCTGAAAATGCCAAAGAATTTTTGAAAAATTTGTTTGATGTTGACAGATATGACCTTCAGAAAGTTGGTAGATTTAGATTTAATTCTAGATTCAATTTACCTACTTCCGGCAAGGGCTCTGATAGAAGGACTTTAAATCTAGAAGATCTGAGACTGGTGGTAAATCACATTATTCATTTAAATACCACCCCGGGATCTATTGAGGACGATATAGACCATTTAGGTAGTAGAAGAGTCAAGTATGTAGGCGAGCTTTTGCAACAAAAATTCCGTATCGGCATGGCTCAAATCAAACGAAATATGCAAAACAGGATGTCTACGGTGGACACCGATATGACTTTGCCTATTCAATTTATAACTCCAAAACCACTGCAAGCCCGACTCAAAGAATTTTTCACCACCAACCAGCTTTCCCAATTTATGGCCCAAGAAAATGCTTTGGCTGAGATTGAACATTTGCGAACACTTTCTGCTTTGGGACCGGGAGGACTTAACAGATCCAGAGCGGGTTATGAGGTCCGCGATGTCCACCCCTCACATTATGGCAGACTTTGCCCTATCCAAACCCCAGAAGGACCAAACATTGGTTTAATCCTTCACTTGGCCCTTTATGCTCGGATCAACGAATTTGGAATGATAGAAACTCCTTATGTAAAAGTTAAAGACGGCAAAGTAACTAACGAAATAGAATACTTGAATGCTTTAGAGGAAGAAAAATTTGCTATCGCTCATGCCGCCATAGAAATAGATGCCGAGGGACATATCAAACCAAAAATGGTAGAGGCTCGTTTAAATAACAAACCCGACTTGGTTCCAAAAGCAAAAATTGATTATATGGATGTCGCCACCAATCAAGCCTTTTCGGTAGCTACTTCACTTATACCATTTCTAGACCACGATGATGCTGGTCGCGCCCTCATGGGATCAAGTATGCAGAAACAAGCAACTCCATGCGTTGAACCAGAAGCGCCTTTAGTAGCCACTGGCATTGAAGGTCCTGCTATGAGAGACACTGGTAGATTAATTATTGCTTCAAATGCTGGAATAGTTTCAAAAGTTGATGGATCCTCTATAGAAATCACTGACGACAAAGGTAAAAAAATATCTTACCGACTTATCAATTTTGCCAAAACTAACAGTTCCACTTGTTTCCACCAAAGACCTATAGTAAACGTGGGAAGTCATGTAAAAAAAGGAGAAGTCCTCGCCGATACTTTAACTTCTGTGCAAGGAGAGATGGCTTTGGGTCAAAATATCTTAATTGCCTTTTTATCTTGGTCTGGAGCAAACTATGAAGATGCTATCATTCTTTCAGAAAGACTTGTAAAAGAAAATAAATTTACCACCATCCACATTGACGAAGTGGTAGTAAATGTCCGAGATACCAAATTGGGACCAGAAATCACCACTTGTGATATTCCTAATGTTGGGGAAAATAAATTGAAAAATCTGGCAGAAGACGGAGTAGTAAGAGTGGGAGCAGAAGTAAATCCGGGAGACATTTTGGTTGGTAAAATCACCCCCAAAGGAGAAAGCCAGCTCACCCCAGAAGAAAGACTACTCAGATCTCTTTTTGGAGAAAAATCCAGAGATGTTAAAGATACTTCTAAAAGAGTGGGTGGTGGCAAAAAGGGGAGGATAATAAATGTTCAAGTATTCTCCAGAGAAAAAGGCGACAAACTAGAATCAGGTATTATAAAAAGAATTCATATAGAAATAGCTCAGGTAAGAAATGTTTCTGTTGGAGACAAGTTGGCGGGTAGACACGGCAACAAAGGGGTTATCTCTAAAATATTGCCAATTGAAGATATGCCTTACACTGCCGATGGGACACCAGTAGATATAATACTTACACCCCTGGGCGTGCCCTCAAGAATGAACTTGGGTCAAATATTGGAAATGCATTTGGGACTTGCTGCCAAAACTTTGGGTTATCAAGCCATCGTACCTACTTTTGCTGGAGCGACTGATGGAGAAATAAAAGAAGAATTAAAGAAGGCCGGTTTTAATGAAAATGGTAAAGTACAACTTTATGACGGGCGCACCGGAGAGGCCTTTAAGCAAGAGACTGCCATCGGCTATATGTATATATTGAAACTTGACCACATGGTAGAAGATAAAATACATATGCGATCTATCGGACCTTACTCTCTCATCACACAGCAACCTTTGGGTGGTAAGGCTCAGGGTGGAGGTCAAAGATTTGGAGAGATGGAAGTCTGGGCCTTGCTTGGTCATGGAGCCGCTTATACTCTAAGAGAGATGCTCACCATAAAATCAGATGACATCATAGGTAGGAGCGCCGCTTTTGATTCTATCGTCAAAGGAGAGAGGATTACTGGAGAAAACTTGCCCGCCGCCTTCAATGTATTGGTTAGCAACCTAAGGGGTTTATCCTTAAATATAGAACTTTTGAAGAGTGGCAAAAAAATAGGACCCGTTAGGGCGAGCGGAGAAGCCAAGGATACTAATAATTCATAAATATGATGCAAAATAAAAATTCAAATGGAATAGTAGATTTTGACATGATAAAGCTTTCACTGGCTTCTCCAGAATCAATCAAAGATTGGTCATTTGGGGAAGTTACAAAGCCCGAGACAATAAACTATCGTACCCAACGTAGCGAGCGCCACGGTCTTTTTGATGAAAAAATTTTTGGTCCAGACAAAGATTATGAGTGTTACTGTGGTAAATACAAGGGCATCAGATACAAAGGTATTGTCTGCGAAAAATGCGGTGTGGAGATCACTCGTTCGGTTGTAAGGAGAGAGAGAATGGGACATATCGACCTTTCAGCGCCAGTTGCCCATATCTGGTTTCTTAAAAGTATGCCTTCCCGTATCGCTTTAATACTTGGGACTACTTCTGCTGATGTAGAAAAGGTTATTTATTTTGCCGGTTATATCGTAACCAAAGTTTCTAGCGAAGAGAAGCAGGCGATCTTGCGCGACTTGGACGCTGAATTTAAATCAAGAATCAAAAACATAACTGAAGAAAAAGAAAAAGACGAATTAAAAGAAAAACTTCTCCAAAGAAAAAAGGAAATTGAAAGTATCGTGGAAGGAAAAGTGATTGATGAGGTCGTATATCACAACTATTCTGTAAAATATGGAACATTTTTTGAGGCAGAAATAGGGGCAGAGGCGATCTACAATATATTTAGAAGTTTAGATTTAAACAAGTTAGAAGAAAATGTTAGAAAAGAGCTTGAGAAATCAAAATCTATTGAGGGAGTTAAGGTTGCAAAAAGATTATCTTTGATTCAATCAATGATTAAATCAGGTACCAGACCAGAATGGATGTTTCTCACAAGAATCCCCGTTATCCCTCCAGCCATGAGACCGATGGTGCCATTGGATGGTGGTAGATATGCCACCTCTGATGTCAATGATCTTTACAGAAGGGTCATCAACCGAAATAATCGATTGAAAAAATTAAAAGAAATCAGCGCTCCGGATATAATTCTGAGAAACGAAAAGAGAATTTTACAAGAAGCGGTAGATGCGCTTATAGATAATTCTATTAGACACAACAACAGCCAGCAAGCAACAAGCCAATCAAATAAATCTAGAGAGCTCAAATCTCTTGCCGATAACCTCAAAGGAAAGAGGGGACTTTTCCGTCAAAATCTTTTAGGTAAACGAGTTGACTACTCAGGAAGATCAGTAATCGTAGTCGGACCAGATCTTAAATTGCACCAATGCGGACTTCCGAAACACATGGCGCTTGAGCTTTTCAAACCATTTGTTATTTCCCAACTTCTAAAACAAGAACTCGCTTACAACGTACGCGGAGCAAGTCGCCTTATAGATGACCAAATACCAGAAGTGTGGGCAATTTTGGAAGAAGTTATCAAAGACCGATACGTGCTTTTAAACAGAGCGCCCACTCTCCACCGATTAGGTATTCAAGCATTCAAACCAATCCTTATAGAAGGTAATGCTATCCAGGTACACCCATTGGTTTGTAACGCTTTTAACGCAGACTTTGATGGTGACCAAATGGCGGTCCATGTGCCACTTTCTCCAGAAGCTCAACTAGAAGCAAAAATGATTATGGCTTCAGATAGAAATATCTTAAAGCCCGGTAGCGGCAACTCTACTATATCCAACAAACCGCAAGATATAATCCTCGGTTGTTATTGGGCCACTAAAGAAATGGTTGGAGAAAAAGGTGAGGGCATGCTTTTCCCAAATCCCAACAAAGCCATCACCGCTTTTGATTTTGGAGTACTTGATTTCCGAGCCAAGATTAAAGTCTTGGGTACTGATTCTCCAAAATACAATAAATTTAACAATGAGATATTTGAGACAACTATTGGCAGGCTTCTGTTTAACTCTGTGTTGCCAAACGATTATTCTTATGTAAATACAGAAATAGACAGAAAGAAACTGATGGAAATCATTGAAGATCTTTCGCAAAAATACGGCATTGAATCAATTCCTACAATTATGGATAAAATAAAATCATTTGGATTTGATCATGCCACCAAATCTGGCATAACCTTCAGCATGGAGGACGTTTTGGTGCCAAAAGAAAAAACAGAAATAATAGAAACGGCAAAAAACAAAGTCCTAACTATCGAAGATCAATACTACAACGGTCTGCTCTCTCAAAATGAGAAGAGAGTTAAAAATATAGAAATTTGGACTGAAGCCAAAGATAAAGTTCAAAAAGCGGTTCAAAATTCTTTAAACATTTCTAATCCAGTCTATTATATGATCAAGTCGGAGGCTAGAGGCTCCATCGGTCAGCTCACTCAAATGGCTGGTATGAAAGGTCTCATTGTAAACACGGCCGGAGAAACTATTGACTTTCCCATAATTTCTTCAAACAAAGAAGGTCTCACTCCTATAGAATATTTCATCACTACTCACGGTGCCAGAAAAGGTTTGACTGACACAGCCCTAAACACCGCCAAAGCCGGATATTTGACTCGAAAACTATTTGACGTATCCCAAGATTGCCTCATCGTAGAAGAAGATTGCGGTAGCCGTGAAGGTATAACCATCTCCAAAATAACATCTTCTGGTATGGAAGTGTCCATAGCTAAAATAGCCAAGGGAAGATTTTTGGCAGAAGATTTAAAAGATAAGGAAGGAAACTTATTATTTAAGAGAAATCATTTTATTTCTCGCGATGATGCCGCTAAAATAGAAACGGCTGGTATTGGAGATTTGTTGGTGAGATCACCTTTGACCTGCAAAACTTTAGACGGAGTCTGCATCCACTGTTATGGAGCTGATTTGGGTAAAAATAAAATAGTAGAACTCGGAGAAGCGGTCGGTACTGTAGCGGCTCAAGCCATCGGTGAGCCGGGTACCCAGCTTACAATGCGTACTTTCCACGCCGGAGGAGCGGCTCAAGTAGGTGGTGATATCACTTCTGGATTGCCTAGAGTAGAAGAGGTTTTTGAAAATAGATTACCTAAAAACCCAGCCATGGTCGCAAAAGTAGACGGGGTAGTCAGTGAAATAAAAATAGATGGCAAAGACAAAGTGATAATAATATTGCCAGAAGAAGGAGAAAAATCAAAAACAAAAACCAATACCGAGTATCCGGTAAACTACCACCGAATGATCTTGGTTTCGGTAGGCGACAAAATAAATAAGGGCGATTTGTTAACCGATGGCTCGGTTGACCTCGATGAACTTTTCAAATATGCCGGCAAAGAAAAAACCCAAAACTACATCATTCACGAAATAACAAAAATCTACGAGCTTCAGGGAGAGCCGGTCTCGCGCAAACACATTGAGATCATTATTAAACAAATGTTTGGTAGAAGAAAAATCAAACACCCGGGGGACACCAGATTTTCTCAAGGAGATATTGTCTCTCACACTGATTTTCTCGTAGAAAATGAAGTCATCAAAGCCTCCGGTAAAGAGGAGGCCAAGGCAGAGGCCCTACTTTTGGGTATTACCGAAGTTTCTCTTTCTCGAAAGAGCTTCCTTTCTTCCGCTTCCTTCCAGCACACCACTCGTATGCTTATCCAAAATGCTTTGCGTGGTACCGAAGATGAACTCGCAGGCCTCAAAGAAAATGTCATCATCGGCAGACTTATCCCAGCCGGCTCCGGCTTTGTGGGTAGCGAAAAATACAAGATGATCAAAGAATTGCAACAAAAATTGGATCAAGGGAATTAAAATATGTCTACAAATGTAGAACAAATAAAGGAAAAATTGGACATTGTAGATGTTATTTCTTCATATATTAAAGTAGAAAAGGCTGGTGTTAATTTCAAAGCCAAGTGTCCATTTCATAACGAAAAGACGCCAAGCTTTCTTATCTCACCAGTGAGGCAGACCTTTTATTGTTTCGGCTGTCAGGAAAAGGGTGATATTTTTTCTTTTGTAGAAAAATTTGAAGGTCTAGATTTTAAAGGAGCTCTAGAGACTTTGGCAAATAGGGCCGGGATAGAATTAAAAAACTTAAAAGGGGAAGCTAAGGAGAAACCCGAAGTCAAAGATCGGCTCTTTGAAATAATGGAAGAAGCCACTAAATTTTTTGAAAAAGAACTGCTTGAAAATAAAGAGAGCTTGAAATATTTAGAAAAAAGGGGACTGACTAAAGAATCAATAATAAAATGGCGATTAGGATTTGCCAAAGATGGTTGGCGAAATTTGCACGACTATTTAACCGCCCAAAAGTTTACCAAAGAAGAAATGCTTTCGGCTGGACTCATAAAAAAGGTGGAGGGTGAGCAAAAATACTACGACACCTTCAGAAACAGAATAATGTTTCCGCTTTGTGATAGTGCAGGGCGAGTCATCGCTTTTTCAGGTAGAGCCATACAGGAAGATGAAAAAACTCCAAAATATTTAAACTCGCCAGAAACTAAATTATTTTACAAATCAGAAGTACTGCATGGGTTTAACATCGCCAAAAATTATATTCGCAAAATGGATTATACTGTCTTGGTAGAAGGACAGATGGATCTTATAATGTCTCATCAGGCGAGCGTCTTAAATACTGTAGCTTCTTCAGGTACAGCCTTGACTGAAATGCATTTGAAGAAAGTACAAAAGCTTTCAAATAGGGTAGTTATAGCTTATGATTCTGACGAAGCAGGAGAGAAGGCCTCTAAGAGGGCGGCTACGCTTGCATTATCTTTAGGAATGGAAGTAAAGATCGCCTCTTTACCTAAAGGAGAAGACCCAGCTTCAATTATCAAAGAAGATGAAGAAAAATGGAAAGATGCCCTCAAAAAATCTGAACACTTCACAGATTTCATATTAAACAAAGCGGTAAGAGAAAATGAGGGTAGAGACTTGACTCGAGAAATTTTAAAAAATGTTTTGCCTCTCGCCAATATTATAAAAAGTGATATAGAAAAATCACAGTTTATAAAAAAAATTGCTCAAAAGATGCAAGTGACTGAAGAAACTATTTGGAATGACTTGAAAAAGATAAAAGCTGAGATCGAAGATTTTGAAATTATCAAAATATCTGATAAGTTTAAAGATGAAAAAGAAGCTTTAATGTTTGAAGTAGAAAGATACGGCATGGAAATTGATTTAATAAAAACCAAAGAAGATATTTCAAAAAAGATAGAGTTAAAAAATTTGAAACAAAGACTTCAACAAATACTGATCACTCTTGATGAGAAAGATATTTCAGAAGTGGAAGAAAAAAAACTAAAAGTAGAATTAGAAAATATTCAAAAAAGTATTAAAACATTTAACAACTAATTATTAAAAATGGCCAAAAAAATACACAAAACAAATAAAAAAAGAAAGGCAAGTAAAATTAAAAAAAATAAAAAGACAAAGATCTCTTTTAAAAAAACTTCAAAAAAGACAAAATCCAAAGCGAAGAGTAGCAGTAAAAAATTGGTAAAAAGAAATTCCAAAAAAACCTCTACTGAGGCTAGCGCTAAAAAAGCTCTACTCATCGCCAAGGGTAAAGAACGTGGTTTTATTACTTATGATGAAATATTAAAGGAGTTTCCAACTATTGAAGAAGATGTCTTTTTACTTGAAACAATCTACGACGAATGTGCCACAGCCGATATCGATATCATAGAAGGTGGAAGACTTTTGGATGAGACGGCTTTAGGAAAAAGTAAGGAGCACCTTAAAGATGAGGCATCTTATGACTCCATCCAAATGTACCTCAAAGAGATCGGCCAACACGCACTTATCTCAGGTGGCCAAGAAAAGGAGTTAGCCAAAAGAATATTAAATGGAGACGGAGAAGCCAAAAATATTTTAGCTCGAGCCAACCTCCGCCTAGTAGTTTCTATTGCCAAAAAGTATGTTGGCCGAAGTTCGGATTTAACTTTACTTGACCTTATCCAAGAAGGAAATTTGGGGCTTTTTAAAGCGGTTGATAAATTTGATTATACTAAAGGTTATAAGTTTTCAACTTACGCCACTTGGTGGATCAGACAAGCGATCACAAGGGCGCTTGCTGATCAGTCGCGGACCATTCGCGTACCAGTCCATATGGTAGAAACCATCGCCAAATACAAACAAGTGGTCAGAAGACTCTCCCAAGACTTGGGCAGAGACCCTCTGCCAGAAGAAATCGCTGTTGAGATGGACTTGGATCCGGAGAAAATTTATATGATTGAAAAGATTGATCAAGGCACTGTCTCTCTAGAGAGCCCTGTCGGAGAAGAGGGTGATAGCAAATCAACTTTGAGTGATTTTGTGGCCGATGACAAAATAGTTGCTCCAGATCAAGAGTCAAATCGTCGCATCATTCGCGACCAGCTCCAAGAAATTTTGGCTGACTTACCACCAAAAGAGAAAAAAATAATAGAAATGAGAAATGGACTTCTTGATGGTGTCTACCATACACTAGAAGATGTGGGTAAAGAATTTGGCGTTACCCGTGAGCGTATCCGTCAAATTGAAGCCAAAGCATTGGAAAAAATGCGCCAACACGACAAAATCAAACGCCTCCAACATTTCTTTTAAATTTTTACAATAAAAAAGAGGAGAAAAACTCCCCTTCTACTTGAGCCAAAATCTATAACCATCATAAAATTCGGGTATAGTCTCGACTAATCTATTCATCCTCTCTGGATCGCGATTACAATCTACACGCGTTATAAATAGGGGCAGTACAACAAACCAAAGTAGTGTAGCAAAGGAAACGTTCACAATTGCTACAGGGTAAGAAATTTCGATCGACAACATAAAACAATTGAGTATTGTTAACATCGCGAATAGAATAGTCGCGGCTAAAGCAAACTTGGGGCGACCAAACCACATATTTTTGTAAACCAACCTAAATACTCCGCGAAGATGTCTGAGAGACTTTGCCATGATTGAATACCTCTATGTAGTTTATACCACAACCAAAATTAAAATACAAATTTTAGAATTTATAAAAAAACCCGGGGTGCCAACTGGCACACTCCCCGTGTCTGTGGGATTAGGAGGACTTCATCTCTAACGAGTCGCTACTTTCTCATGTCGAGCATCACGCGCCTTGATGCGACCCAGAATTTCTTTGCACGCCTCAGTTGCGAGACCCAGCTCGATACTAATGATCTGTTTTCTAAGACCAACAGCCTGATCGAGCTCAAAATTCAGAGACTCAATTTCTTTATTCACACAATACAGATGATAATCGTCTGCCACATAGGCAAAACATTCCTTAATTCCAAAAAAGAACTTTTTCATGACGTTTCTCCTACTCCCTATTATAGCATGAGTCAAAGAATAAAGCAAACTCTCCGTAGTTTTTATTTGTTATAATAGCCAAATGATAAGCAAAGAAATTAATCAGGAGTTTACAAGGCAATACTCTAGGCTCAATAGAAAGCAGAAAGAGGCCGTGGATACCATAGAAGGCCCGGTGATGGTGATTGCCGGCCCAGGGACCGGCAAGACCACTATCCTTACACTGCGAATTGCAAATATACTTAAAGAGACAGACACGCCAGTCTCTGGAATACTAGCTCTCACATTTACAGAAGTGGGGGTTAAAAACATAAAAATAAAACTTAGAGAAATTATAGGCTCCAGAGCAGATGAAGTAAGAATTCATACATTTCACTCTTTCGCCGTCTCTGTCATAAGAGAATTTGAAGATCACTTTCCAAACCTTTCCAAAAGCCGACAAATTACAGAAATAGAAGCCGAAAGTATGGTAAGAGAAATATTAAAGCAGAAAGAGTTCAATAAGTTGAGACCTTTAGGAGAACCAGACTTTTATGTGTACAAAATTTTACAGACAATAGCAGAAGCAAAGAAAGAGGCGTGGACTCCGGAAATATTAGAAAGTTTTGCAAAAGAAGAAATAGAAAGAATAAAAAATGATGAAAATTCTGTCTCTACCAGAGGTATAAGTAAAGGAAGTCTAAAAGCAGAAGCTCTAAAAAGAATAGAAAAATGCGAGAAGACAGTTATTTTTGCCAAAGTTTATAGAAAGTATGAGGAAAAGAAAAAAGAAGATAAAAAAATAGATTTTGACGATCTTTTATTTGAATTAGTTTTTGCCCTAAAGAGAAACAAGTTATTATTACAACTTTTACAAGAAAAATTTTTATACATTCTAGTAGACGAACATCAAGACACAAATGATGCCCAAAACCTCATCATAAAAACTATTGCCGACTTTTTTGAAAGTCCCAATCTTTTTGTGGTGGGGGATGAAAAGCAAGCGATATACCGCTTCCAAGGAGCCTCGGTACAAAACTTTTTGTTCTTTGAAAAATTATGGCAAAGTATGAAAGTTATAAATCTAGAAAGCAACTATAGATCGCATCAAGCTATTTTAGACGCTTCCTTTAAAATGATAGAGGAAAATTACAAAGAAGGAGAACACCTCAATCTACGTATAAAACTAGAAGCTGGAAAAAACAAAGATCAAAAACCAGTGGAGATAATAGACTCTCCAGATACAAAAACAGAGATGAACTTCTTGGTAGAGAGAATAAAAGAAATCCAAAAAGAAGACAAGGAAAGTACGCTAGCCATCATAGTCCGGAAAAACAAAGAAATCACAGAGCTACTTTCTATATTAGAGAAAAACAATATAAAAGCTTCTGCCGAGAGGGGAGTAGATATATTTAGTCACCCCATAGGTATACTTTTTTTTGAACTTGCAGAGTTTTTATCTGATCCAAGTAAAATAGAATCCTTAATAAAAACTATTGGTCTAGGACTTTGGAATCTTGATTTTAAAAAACAAATAGAATTTATAAAACTTTTAAAAGCTGGGAAAACAGAGGAAATAGAAAAAGAAATACCTCAAATAAAAATACTAAAAGAAAAGATAAATGAGGTGGGAACTTTAGAATACATTACTCTTATTTCTGACTTATCTGGCCTGACAGACATAATGATAAAGAACGGAGAAGCGACAGAAGTCTGGCGGGGTATATTTTCTCTTGCAAAAGAAGTTACTATTTCTGCTGAAATATACGCTCCCTCAAAACTTCTGGTCTCACTTCTTGAATATAAAAAGTCGGCAGAAAAGAGATCAATAAAAATCCATACCAGCAGAAGTGATGAGAAAATAAATATCATGACAGCTCACTCTTCCAAAGGTTTGGAGTTTGATTATGTCTTCATACCTTTTGCCACCGAAGAAAGCTGGATAAGGAAAGTGCGTGGAGAATTCTTTATACTACCCAAAGAAAAAGAAGGGGATGATGATATAAGGGACGAAAGAAGACTTTTTTATGTGGCCCTTACTAGAGCTAAAAGGCATATAACCATAAGCCTTTCAAAAGAAGGTGCGGAAGGTGAGGTAGTTACACCATTACGATTTCTCGATGAGTTAGATAAGAAACACATCCTGCATAAAGAAATAAAAAGAATAGAAGATAAACAAAATGTCCAAACATTAGAGAGTATAAGATCAAAAGATTTAGAGAAACTTCTAGAATATTCTAAAAATGTTTTACTTGAAAATGGCCTCTCTGTAACTGCCTTAAATCATTTTATAAAATGCCAGAGTGAATTTTTTTATAAAAGCATAATGAAGATTCCTGAAGCGCCAAATGCAAGTTCTGAAAAGGGTAATGCGATGCATAATGCAATAGCGAGAGTGTGGCAGAATAAAAACAAGAGTATAAAAGAAAAAGAAACAACACTAAAAACTGTAATAAAAGAATACTTCAATGATTCCCTACTCCCAAAGTTTGAAAAAGAAGCTATACAGAAGGAGCTCTTAGAAAACGCTCCTATAGTCGTAAGCGAACTAGAGAATCATTTTGGAACACAAGGAGAAATATATATAGAAAAATGGTTTGAAACTATCTTTGAACACGAGAAAAATAAAGGAGAGAAGATAAATATAAAGCTCCACGGCAAATTAGATGCACTCATAGAACAAGAAAATAAATTGTTTGTTTTTGATTATAAGACTACGACAGGCAAGAGTATAAACGAAATAAAAGGGGATACCAAAAATTCTGATGGGAATTATTTCCGTCAACTTATTTTTTACAAAATACTTTTAGAAGAAAATAATAAATTTAAAAACAAAGAAATAGAACTTGCTTTGGCTTTCATAAAACCAGACAGTAAAAGTAGGTGTCCAATTATAAGTCTGGAAGTCTCGAAAAGTGATGTAGAGAGGGTAAAAAGAGAAATAAACTCCCTCTTAGAATCAGTCTGGTCTGGCTCTCTATTGAATCAAACCTGTCCTGACAAAAATTGTGAGTATTGTAGATTTAAGAGCTTAAAATAAGATCAATCACTGATTTGACTTGGGCATAAGGGTAAGCGCCTTCCAGTGGATAATACTCACCCTTTTTGGTATCTATAACTACACTATATGGAGTACCGGCGGCACCGATTTCTTGAGCATTGGAAACATCAAGATTTACTCGGGGGGCATACTGTCCACTCTCAAGACAGGTGCTGAAGGTGGTAGAAGAAAGTCCTACACTGGTAGCAATACTTACAAGCTCCTTTGGATCAAGATTATTGTTTGAAGGGGTTATTTCATAAATCTTATTTGCATACTCCCAAAATTTAGTATTGCCACCAAGCTCGCCAGCGCACTCAAGCGCTTCTGCCTCTTTCAAAGCTTTGCTATGCAATTCAGTGATAGGAAAATGCCTATAGACCCAAGATACTTTTCCATCTTTGCCATATTCCTGCATAATAGAATTCATTGTGTTGTGGAAATTTTTGCAAAACGGACATTCAGTATCGGAATATTCAACTATTACAATTCTAGCATTGGCACTACCCAATACATGATCGTTTGCATCTATGGGACGGATGACGCCAGAGAGATTTTGTGATTTTGCTTGTTGCTTTTGGACGACCGTCGGACTCTCTACGGCAATCCGGCCGTTTAGATAAATACCACCGGCAATCAAAAGCCCGGCAATAACGATCGATATCGGCAGTGATAATTTATTAGACATGTATATTATATTGATTTAATAACTAGCTGAATAATACCATAAATTTTATACAAACAGGGCACACCTTCGTATTTAAATAAAAAACCGAGAGGATGTACCACTCGGTGTTTTTCTCATAATAGGGAGGACGGTTAGATGTTTCCTCTCCGCCCAGTAATCAAACTGATCAGCGACAGGACCAGAAACAGAGCAAACAGGAACTCAGCCACTCCAGCGACCGGAGCTGTCACTAAGCCAGAAAATGCGACGAATGCTGCAATAAGCGCGATGATCAAAAACAGAACCGTATAATGCACCATAATCTTTCTCCTTCTTCACTTTCTTAAAGTTTTCCAATTTGTTATGGAAACCTGCAACCGAAACTTTGCGATTTTTCTTGGTTTTCTAACCTTTCTATCTTTTCGTGTATCTCCTTGAATGGGCTCCTTCTTATCTTCAATTTGCTCATCGTGTTATCAAACTCACGATGAATATTAGTATATTCATCGTATAGTCTGTCCGATTGACACGGATCCATGAAGACCACAATAATGTTCTAAACCCTCCACATTAAAACAAAAGTTACTTAAAAAGGCAAGGTATAGTTTAGGGTGGGAGATTCGGGCAAAGTTTCCCAAAGAGAAGAGTCTAGTTTGACTTCATTTAGATTTGGACCTTCTTTGAAAATAAGTTTGTTGTTTTTGAGGGCATATTCGTACAAGTCTTTGGTAATGCGGACATCATCCAAACAGTATTTTTTGACCTTTTCCACCTCTCCATCTCGCCACCATTTGATTGCATCCAATCCGTGACCGCTTTTATTTATACCCAAAGTCCCTTCGGCGATTTGGTCTAGCTTCATCCTTCTGCCGGCTACTTTTTGCATCTCTTTTAAGAGGTCAAGACTTTTGATTTTAAATAAATCGCCAGAATAGTATTTGTTGAGCAAGGGGATATCAAAATGATCACCATTGAATGTGATGAGCATATCTGCGTTTTCAATGATTGGCCAAAGTTTGCCAAATTCTTCTACCAAAAAAGTGCTATACCTGTCTCCTTCATATTCGTAAATACCGATAACCGAAATACTAAGGTCAACTGGATCGTTGCTTCCCACTTCTTGAAAAATATTTGAGGTTTCTATATCAAAAACAAGTTTTTTCACTTAATTAAATATTTTTTAGGAAACTTGTAATCTCTTCGATCCCTCCGCTTTTTTCTTCACGAGTTTCAGTATTACGAATGGTAAACTTATTATTTTTTAATTCTTCCTCACCAATAGTTGAAACATAAGAGATGTTCCTTTTATCTAACGATTTTAGTTGGTCCGAAAGTTTTTTGCCTGAAATATCGACAGCCACATTTATACCTCCTTCTCTAAGAGTGCCCGCCACTTTATATACCTCTTCCATATTCACCTCGGGTGCCACGCAAATATAAAGTTTGGTAGTAGAATTTATTTTGGGTAATAATTTGTGAGTCTCCAAAAAGTCCCTGACGGTCACATCCCCCATACCAAAACCAAGGGCGGGGACAGACTGATTGGTAAAAGCGGAAACCAAATTATCATACCTGCCACCCCCAAAAAGAGAGCGTGGATTTTCTTTGTTGGTATCAAAAACTTCAAAAACAGTACCAGTATAATAATCAAATCCGCGAGTAAGTGTCGGAGCAAATACCAAATTGGAAACACCATTTTTCCTTAACATTTGAATAGTATGATTTAAACGTTTGGCCGATAGACTTTCGTTCATCATGGTGAAAAGCCCTTCGCCAAAATAAAGATTTTCCAAAAGCTCTTCGGCTCTTTTTTCTCCAATGAGTGTTATAAGTGAATGTCTGAAACTATCATCCGACATTTTTTCTTTTTTATCCAAAAGACGATATACAAATTGTCTCTGACCTTCATCTATATTTATTTTTTTAAAAACATCGTCCAAAAAATCCCTGCTGTTTATTTTTATTTGAAAATCTTGGTCCTTGGCGCCAAACTTTTTCATAATATTGAAAGCCACCGAGACAATCTCCACTTCAGCCAGAAAATCCGAGACCCCAAAGATATCCATATTGAGTTGCCAATGCTCACGCAGACGTCCCCTTTGGGGCTTCTCATATCTGAAAAGGTTTGGAATAGAATACCAACGAATAGGAGCGGGCAGTTCTTGAATCCTGCCGGCAATCATCCTTGCCAGAGTGGGGGTCATCTCTGGGCGAAGTGCCACTTCTCGATCGCCCCGATCAGTAAAAGAATAGATTTGTTCGCTTACGATTTCTTCGCTTGATTTGGATTTATAAAGAGATAGGGGCTCTAAAACAGACGCATTATACTCTACATAGCCCCAAGACTCGGCCACAGATCTCATTATATTAAAAATATAATTTTGAATAGCCTGATCTTCTGGATAAAAATCCCGCACTCCTTTGTAGCTCTCGGTCGATATTTTTTTGTCCCCAATGCCAAACATATTATGTGGACATAGTATACAAAAGTTGGAACCAATTGAAAAGCTTTGTTTTTCTCTCCGAGTTTAGTGGTGGCTTGAAACTTCATGGCTTCGTTCACTGGTCGTGGTAAAAGAAAAGGCGCACGTACCCGAAGGTCGTGCGCCTGTTGATCGGCCGGATCGAGCAGGCATTGCGCCTATGCGCCGCGCCCATCCTTGTTCTGGATACCCAGCACTTGATGAGCAAAGATCCAGAAAAACGTGAAGAGGTGGTAGTTACCCGACGGCAGTTCGATGGTGAACTGACGCTTGTTCTCAGCGTACGGGCCGTAGACCAGCCCCTTCGGGAAACCCTCGCAGTAGACCTCGTGGACGTGCTCGTTCGGATTGAAGAGACCCATAAAGTCGGCCTCGACGTCGCGGGGCGAGCTCACAGACACTTTCCAGTCGTAGAAGTTATACCGCATCGTGAACGCGGTGCCGTCCGCGAGCTCCACCCGGAAAACGGGCAGACGCACGGACTTTGATGTGTGCTCGGAAATCGCCTTCATGCCAGCCTGAATCTCTTTGTATTCTTCGTCCGTTTTGGCGAGAAGTGGGGTGATTGCGTCCCGAACAAAAATGATCTGATCCCAATAGCCGTTCTTGTAGATCAGAGTTTCCGCTGGTTGGTGAGTTTCCGCCCACTCCTGCAGTCGCATACCTGTTTCTTGGGTCGTTGTCATTTGCCCTGTCTCCTTCTGTTTTGGATTTGGAATGTGCTTGTTTTGAGCCACAATAGCTCAGTTGAGTCCTGCTCTACCTTAGCATAGGAGACGGCTTCTGTCAAGTTGTGGTCAGGGATAATTTTGATTTCGTTTGGTGGTCACAAATAAATTTGCTGACTCAAATTTTTCGCGACCCCGGCTCGCGGTTTTTGCCTTTCGCTCTGCTCAAACAAAAACATCACTGCGCCTTCCAAAAGCTAAAAATGCAAAGCAGTTTGCATTTTCTTAACGCTTTGTGGTGTATTAATGAACTTTGCACGAACTTATTTTGAAAACAAAGAGAGCTAAGTGTACGCTCCACGTTCCTCATTTTTCAAAATTATCCACCACGCTCGACTAATGTGGTAATGCTAATGATTCCGTCGCGCCAAGGGCGCGCTTTGCCCTCACCCCATCGCAATTCCATTCTATT
>Ga0209542_10000353_pt1 | contig 112275 bp, 112 predicted proteins | sample RifCSPhighO2_01_FD_184028 | JGI IMG/M metagenome (GOLD analysis project Ga0209542, IMG submission 184028) | Soil microbial communities from Rifle, Colorado - Rifle CSP2_plank highO2_0.1 (SPAdes) (version 2) | ecosystem: Environmental > Terrestrial > Deep subsurface > Rock core/Sediment ...
TAATCTGGCAAACCAATGATAGATTCGTGACCGATTGGGGGCATTTGGGGTTCCTTTTGTTAAAACGTCTTGTAGTAAAAACATTCTAACAGATTCCCTGACTGCCCCTGTCATTGATGGAGAACCACTTATTCTTTATCAAGTGCAACAGGTGGTCGAAAAATCATTGAAAGCGGTTTTGATTTTCGAAGAAAAGGCTGTGCCGTTAACTCACAGTCTTGAGTTATTAATTTCAGAGCTTGTAGAGTCAGATCAAAAAAAGTTTCCGGAAGCTATTGATGAGCCAATAAAAAACGCACTGTTTTTGAAGGGTTCTTTACGGTCTAGGGTTCTATTCTCTTTATAAAACCACCATCAACAGAGAAGAACCTTACTTATCCAGGTAATTTCGCTAGATTAGATTGGCTTGCAGACTGAAGTTCGATGACGAAACAAGTTTGACCGTTGCCGGAATCAAGGTAAAGTGATCCCCCTTGGCTTTCAACCAAACCCTTGCTGATACTTAAACCCAATCCAGTTCCTTTACCAATTTCTTTGGTTGTAAAAAAGGGCTGGAATATTTTCTTTGCAATATCTTGGGGAATTTCTGGTCCGCCATCGGTTACTTTTAATCGCACAATGTCTTTTTCGGCTTCAACGTCAATGCGAACAAAGCGTCGATCACTATCTTTAATTTCACAAACAGCATCAAAACCATTGTTGAGGATGTTTAATAGAACTTGATTGATTTGCACGCGCTGACATTTCACATCGTAGCTGAGAGAATTTTCCCCGGGATATTCCAGCATGACGTTGCTATTTGCAAATCGTTCGCGACAAAGACTAATAGTCTCTTCAATTAAGTCATGAGTGTTTCGCACTTCGAGTGCGTCTTGAGTCCCATCGCGAGCAAAAGAGCGCAGCCCCTTTATGATATTTGCAATACGAGTGACCGTAGTTTGGATGCGTTCGATAGTTTGATCAAATTGAGGTGTATCGACGAGCTGGTCCTCTTTCATCGACATCAAATTGGCCACCCTCATACTGATTGACGCCAGTGGAGTATTGATCTCATGGGCGATTCCGCCAGCCATTTCGCCAAGTGTAATCATCTTTGAGGAATGAACAATTAAGGTTCTTTGTTTTTCAAAAATTTCATTTTTAAAGTGCGTATCGATAACCAAGATCAGTGAATTGGAAATGGAGGATAAAAGCTCAAGTTTTAAGTTTTCCGAGATGGCAGAATCTTTCCGACTAAAAAATAGGTAGCCATAGCATATTTGGGCCGTTGCGAGCGGGTAGCGCAGAAACGTTTTATCATCGTATTTGTCTGGGGTGGATTTATCTTCACAGCCATAGATTTTTTTATAAACCCATTCGTCCTGTCCGGGGTCGCGCACAAAAAGAGCAATGGGAACATCACCGCGGCACCAGCTGATATTTTTGAACTCAGTCATAGTCATATCTAAAGTTTTAGTGAAATCTTTAGTATCAATCGTGGACTGCAGGAGTTTTGTTAAAAGTGATTTAGTTTCATTCGAGTAGATCAGATTCATAGTTAGTGCATAAACATGATATTTATAGATATAAATCATTATGCCCGTTACGAAGAACATAGAGAAAAACATTGTACCGTTGACATTGTTATTGTGATTAAAAAGTGTGGCAGAGCCAACAAGTCCAACAATAATCGTAATGACTGAAGCCCCAAGGGTGGGTATATTAAATCCAATTAAGCAGTAAGCAAGGAATGTCCCAATGGCATAAAGGAAGCTTAAATCGTTGATGTGGCTAAGATAAGTCACATGTATGAGGATCAGTGAGCAAGTTGCGGTGACTAAGTAAGTGGGGATCTTTCGACCGAAGCGATTACTTGTATATAGAAAATACGCCATGGATCCAAGAAATGCAGTTCCAAGTCGTCCCAATAAACCATGTTCGCTGTTTGGATCAATAAATATAAGTACAAAATAAAATGATGGATGAATGATTGTTGCTGCCAGAGCAAACAATTTAAGTTGCAAAATTGGCGCATTGGCTAAGTAAAGTTCGTCAGATTTGAACATTCGAAATAAAGACATATACACACATCCTATCAGTTAAATTAAGTATCGGTTAATTCTTTTGATCTTTATGAGTTTTTAAGGGCAAGTCTGTGTTAAATTTTTTCAAGCCAAACAGATCTCGTGTAGTTTTGAGACAGAAATCGTCAGTCCCGTGATAGCTTTAGATTTGAGTCCCAAAATAGTACACTTACAACTCATGTTAAGTCCTGTTATTCCGATAACATAATATGCTGACTCGCACAGTTTTTGCTAAAGCGATTCTTTCATCATTATTTGGGATTGCAATTTCAAGTTGTAACTCATCCGTGCAGTCAATTAGTAACCCTGCTGCCGTTAAAGCTGACAATTCGATTACTCCTCAGATTGTCGCGACACGAATTTCCGGGCCGGCTCCTTTAGCTGTGTTATTTAATGCAAGTGGAAGTACAGATAGTTCAGGCAGCGATTCTTTTAATAATCTGACGTATTCATTTGATGCCGGAGATAATAACTCTGCAACGTATACGGTCTCGGGCCAGCTTAAGAGAAGACACTCGGGTGGTCCCTTATTTGCCTATGTCTATGAAACTCCAAGTACGACTCCATATACGGTAAAAGTGCGAGTGCAAAATTCCGCTGGTCAATGGAGTGAAGCTCAAATTCAAATTACTGTGACAAATCCAGACACGGTTTTTTCTGGTAGCAATACAGTTTGTGTTGGAAATCCTATTCCAACTGCGGGTGCTGGAGGTTGTCCTTCTGGTGCGCTGGTAAGAACGTCGTTACTAGATGGAAATTCTTATTCTAATAAGCGCGTCTTATTAAAACGTGGTGAATCTTTTGGTTCGTTATCAATCGACAATGTCGCAACCGATGTCATCGTCGGAGCATTTGGGACGGGTACAGCGCCCATTGTTTCTTCGCTTTCCATTGGCGCAGGTGCGGGCGGTTCAACCCCAGCCCACCCAACAAGAGTGGCCGTCAGTGATTTGATAGTGAATGGTGATTATAGCGGTCCTGTTTCTGGCTCAGACGTTTTAGTGATGCGATTGCAGCACAATGCTTCGGGTAATAGTTTTTTTGATTTCGGCGCCACTTCAACAAGTTATTGGCGATCAAATCCACCAGGTGGGTGGAGCGCCAGTCATTTTCCTGAACCAAGACGTCTTTTTTACTTTGAAAATAATATTTCAGCTTCTGGGGCTTATGGTGCACTTCTAGATAGTGCATTGGTTGGAAATACATTCACGGCTCAAGCTCCGGCACAACATGCAGTCAGAATTTGGCGAGCTATGCGAACCTTTATTGGACATAATGATATGGGTAGAGTCGGGGATAATATCAGACACAGTCTTAAATTGCACTCTGGCGGAACAAGAGACTGTACGCAATTAGATACAAATACTTTGTTATATGGAGATTGCACAACTAGCAAAGTGGTCATCGCGAACAATTCTTTTGGCCACGTGAACAATTTGAATGATTGGACTGTCGCTATTCGACCAGAGAATACGACATCAGCACAGGGTATTGAAGATGTGATTACAGAAAATAATACTTTTATACGTGGAGGAAATACCTCTGTTGATTTACTTCTTGTCGGTAGAAGACTGTCTGACCGAGGGAACTTAACCAGCGCAAGCGGCAGCATTATTTCAAATACAAGCGGTACGGGAACTAACAGTTGTACTGGCTACTCACTAACAAATAGTTGGTGTGGTCCTTATTACTTAAATATGCCAGCACGAACACCAAATTGGCCGTAAAAGTTAGGTTCCTGCTAACCAGCAATGTTTCTTTTAGCTTTATTTTTTTCTGCATAAGTAACCAATATGTCGCGAATGAGTGTTTGATAGCGACCCTCGTAATGTTCATTGAGGGAGAGTTTTTTTAAGCTTTTAATCAAATTGAGTGGCAATCGAATTGAAATGTGAGCGGTTATATTCTGGTCATCAAAATCACTTACTGGTACGTTGATTGATCCTGTTTTGGTTTTTTTAGCCATGAAATTCCTTCCAACGTTCAAAAGAATACCATATATACTGTATATACAAAAGAGAAATTTTGATTCTATTTAAAATTACTTTGAATTTAGCTCTATTCAAATCATGCATATGGCGAGGCGTAGCAAAATCTAAACTGAACTCGTGTTCGTTACTAAGGGGCGGTGTCAGAAAGACCCAAATTTACTTTTTGAAGTAATTAACACCCAACCCAAAAAGAGCTAATAGTGCGAATATTAATACAACTGCTAAGAAGATCAAAAATATTTTTTTCCATAATGGAACTTTTTCGCCGGTATCAAAAGATTTTCCAAAAACAAGTCGCCCGAGACCGTGATAAGTTGTCGAGAATATAAAGTCTATGAGTACTTCCATTTTATTTCTTAGTCTCTTTCTTTTCTGTTTTCTTAAGGTTGGTATCTTTATTCACACTGACTCGCCCAGATTCGCGAAGGGCTTTTCGTAGCACATAGTCGAGTTGACCGTTTAGGCTACGAAGCTCATCATCGGACCATTTTTGATAAGCTTCTAGCAAATCAGCATTAACTCGTAATAAAAAAGGTTTTTTTTCTCCAGACATTACTTAGTAAATACTTCCAGTATTGATGATCGGTTGAGTTGTTCTGTCCCCGCATAATACGACAAGTAAATTGCTGACCATGGCGGCTTTGCGCTCCTCATCAAGAACTACTATGTTGTCTTGAGCCAGCCTCTTTAAAGCCAGTTCAACCATGCCCACGGCGCCATCAACAATTTTTGATCTTGCAGCAATGATAGCATTGGCTTGTTGTCTCTGAAGCATAGCCGATGCAATTTCTTGTGCGTAGGCTAAGTGGCTAATGCGTGCTTCGATGATTTGGACACCCGCATTTGTTAAACGTGCTTGAACCTCTTTCTGAAGCTCTTCTTTTATGACTTCAGGATTTCCATGCAGCGATATTTCACCAGATTTATGGGCATCATAAGGATACCTCATTGCTAAATTTCTAATTGCGGACTCAGATTGAACTCGTACATAATTTTCAAAATCATCAATTTGAAAAACAGCTTCAGCAGTATCGACAACTTGCCAAACAATAATTGAAGCAATTTCAACAGGATTTCCATCAAAATCATTGACCTTCAACTTAGGACTTTCAAAATTTCGAATTTTTGTTGAAATTTGTATTCTTGAAAAGAAAGGATTGATCCAATGAAGGCCGCTTTTTTTAAGTGTGCCGACATAATTTCCAAAAAATGATAAAACTTTCGCTTCGTTGGGATTGACTATGATGAGGCCTTTGTAACTTGAAATTGCGATGAACATTAAAAAAGTTATTAAAAAAACATTATTCGATTCTTTTGTTGCCAGCCAGAGTACGCAGAAACCAAGCACAGCTAAATTAGCAGCTATAAAAACTAAACCTGGTATTCCATTAACTTGTTTTTCTTTTGTCATTTCATTCATATATGTCTCCATTGGATACTATCAAAGTGATATCACTTTGATAGTATGGGGAGATGGGGATGTCAAAGACTATTTTTTATGCTTATTTGATCTCAATTCTAGTATATGCTTATTAGGCTAAGCATATACTAAGGATAAATCGGTATTTCTAATTCCTGGATGAATTTCCAAAAGCTATCAGATTTTAAATTTTCGCCAAATATGTAACGATTCAATTTTCGCGCTTTGATCGAATTTTTTTCGCCGAGCTTGGAAAAGTGTTCATAAATAATCTCGTGGGTCAGTAATCCCGCTTGATGCGATGGGGACAGATTTTTCCAAAGATCTTCTCGGATGAGAAAGTGTTTTTCGTCTTTTGCAGTTTGGGGCTTTCGAATAGCAATCTGCACCACTTCACAATTTGAATCCAATGGTTTAAAGAGGTGAAGCGAGTCAGAGACAGTCGTTAAGCTGATGTTATTTCGATAGTCAATATCTGCTTGCATTCCCGCTAGTCTTTGCAAGTACTGTGCGGCGAGTTTGGGAGCCACTATTTTTAGACGTTGCAATTGTTTTTCAGCAATTTTGAAGGCATCGCTTTCTGTTGTCTGAATTTTTGTGCTCACTTCATAAAAATCAAGAAGTTCGACAGAAGATGTTTTTTGAATTTTGCAGAGAACAACATTTCCACCATTACCAATTTTGTTGTTAGCAAGTGCCGTTGAACCGCTAAGTGTGAATACCAGCAATAGATTAAAGATCGATGTCATAAACTTCCTTTTGGCCATCAATGGTTTCTGTTTGAACCACCAATCGGTTGATTTTGGTGTTGGCGGGTTTGTTTAAAAGGACCCAGCGTCGCGCAAAGGTCTGGCCTGGAATCATAACAGAGTGGTTCAGGTGAGTATCGGGCACTTTATTAATTCCTTCTACTTTTTTGATCTGCATTCGGATGGTGTCTGCCACCACCCATGCGGATGTTGCAACCATCGTAACACCTGCGGCAGTTCCCACTGAATTATTTTTATTGGCACCGCCGACAAGAGCGCTTCCTATAATAAGTCCAGCTTGAAGCAGTTCTTTATTATGCTGTTCTTTTTTCTGACGAAGCTCAATTGCTGAGGCCCAATCAATTAAATCTTGACCAAGAACAACGCTGACTCGAGAGTCGGCGGGATTATCGATAATGACGCTATTCTTTGTGATGCGCAACCATTCATCTGAAGTGTTTTCAAAAGTCACTTCGATCAGTTGAAAGGGGTCTTTGGCATTTTCATCAAGGATCTCGGCACTGATCTTAATCGGCAAACGGGCTTTACCGTCTAGGGCATGGCCTTCTTTGCCAGGGTGGGTGCTAGCGCAGGAATATAGAAAAGCTGCAAGGCCGATTACTAATACTAATTTTGAATTCATTTTTCCTCCTTAAGGACTGTAACTGGGAATAGTTGGACATTTAAATTGTAAACTTCTTGGCCATCTTGCTTGTGTGAAAGCGCCATTGAGGCTGCCAAAAAATTATCAATTAATTTTTTAAAAGGTTCTAATTTTTCAGGATTAACAGGGATAGAAATCGACTGAAATTGGCGTTTTCTAGTTTCGATCAGCTCGATCTTTTCAATGGCCAAGTTTAAATTTTGAATATGGTACTTTCGAATAGCATGAGATGGAACTTCTGAAACCATTTCAATGGGGTCACTGATTTGTTTAAATGGCTTCATTTGAATTATTCCAAGTCGTTCAAGACGAAGTAATGCCTGGTGTGCTTGTGTGACACTAATACCAAGGCGATGCGCAATCCAACGGGGGTCAGCCTGAGATTTCTTTATACGAGTCAGGCTGAGTATCGCCATATGATACCAGTCGGCAATTAAATGAAACTGATCTTCACGTAGTCGGAGGACTTGTTTTTCATCGTTGTCATTCTGATTTTGCAACAGTGAGCCGGCAAGATCACTGCGTTCGTGTGGAGAAAGTCCCAGTCGCTCACTGATTTTTCTCATTGATTTTAAAGTAATCGGCCGTTTCCCGGTCATCATCTGAGACAGTTGTGCGGGGCTGACGCTCAACCACTTGGCAAAAGAGCGCATTGAAAAATTAGGGTTTATCTTTTTCCTTTTACTGAATTCGGTTATCAGCAGATCCTGAGCATTTTGCATACTCGTACTATAAATCTAGTTTTTTATAAAAATCTATACAATATTTGAAATACTGTTTCAGAATTTGAAACATGTAGGGGTTTTTGCTGATTTTTTACGATAACTTCCGGGGCAAGCACCACGAAATAAGAGGACCATTATTTTTTGCTTCGGTAGCCCATTTCTAGAAATAAATTTGATCCACAGAATAAACCTAATGATCGAAGTGAACCACCTTGAAGATCCGCACTACAAGGTGGCAGATGATACTATTGGCTAGTGCTACCATGACGGAGTTTATCTGCAAGAGACTCTTTTTAAAATTTTAGTAAAATAGGCGTCTTTTCCAAACTGACTCGTCAATTCAACAGTTTTGTAAACAGCACCTAGGAAGCAATTATTATTTTCGGTCAAATTGTGTTTGTCCGATGTTGTTACTAAGTCGCTATTTTCTGAAGATGAATTATCATATATTGTAATAACTTCCTTTGTATTCTTAATTTGGGCTTTGAAAACGCAGGCGTCACCAATAATATAGGAATCAATTTCGCCACAAAACCCTGGAGCCAGTGTTAAGTATAAAAACGTTTCTGATGGGTTTGTTCCATCAGCAGAGCCAATATCGCTAGTGCCGGCAGCGGCTGTTAGCGTAAAAAATAGTGCAGATAAAATTAAAATTGTTTTTTTCATATAGTTTCTTTCTTTGGTTTTTCAGTATTGTTATTTCAATGTGTTGCAAACGATTGTTTCAGTTGTTGGTACAGCCAAGTAATTATCAGAATCATTTCCTGAGACTAAAGCGATAGCGGAAACTAATTTATTATTCAAAATTTCAACAACAATAAAATAGTTTGTATCGGCATAATCATAAAATGGAAAACTGTATTCAGTGAGTCCATCGGCAGAAGTGCTGACAGGTGTCAGATTCTGGCCAGCGCCGAGTTCTCCATTTGTAACATATTTTATAATTCTATTATCAGTTACTGCTATTTTAATATTGTAATCTAAGAGTTTACATTCAAATCGCTTTGTTCCATCAGCAGAGCCAATGTCGCTGGTTCCAGCCGAAGCCGTCACTGTTAATAGCAATGCGGTTAGAGTTAAAATTATTTTTTTCATATAGTTTCTTTCTTTGGTTTTTCAGTATTATTATTTCAATGTGTTGCAGTAAAAATAAATCTAGCTATTGAATTCTGGTGTCTTTTATTTTACGAGTGATTGTTTTTTTAATTTGTAGCATGTTGCGTATGAACACCGGCCATCATAAGGATCTGTCATTAGGTCACAGTTCATACCACTTAATGAATCCTGTATAGATATGGAATAGGAACTTGCATCAGTTATTTTAACTGTAGGTTTTCTCTTTTTTTCTTTTTGAATATCTAACAAATCGACTAAATTTAAAAAAGTATCATAATCTTCTTTTAAATCTTTTATGTCACATAGTTCAAATCGATTTAAAGTTTTACGAATGACTTCAGAATCATCATATTCGTATTTTCTATTATTTACATCAGCAGAGCCAATGTCGCTAGTTCCAGCCGAAGCAGTCACCGTTAATAGCAATGTAGCGAGTGCTAAAATTATTTTTTTCATGTCTTCCTCTTTTTTTGGGTTTATAAAGGAATTCAAGATTTCTACCTCGAAGGGCGCCGTTGAACTTCCGCAGTGAGGCATTGCAACAAGTTATCCACAACTGGAATCAATATATTCATTTATAGGGCTTAGAGTGTAAAAAGCATGATCACTGGGCCGGCCACTGTTGCTCTGGGCTATAAAAAGCGAACAATTTTGCTCGCTTTTTATTTTATAAAGTAACTAACTCCCATAGTATGATATTAATCTATGTAATATCATATAGTTAACATTATTTATATAATACTAACATTTTTATGTTAATATCATATAAATAATGTTACTATTATGTATATGGAGCAAGAAGATCTTAAAAACTATTTAAATGAGTTAACAGGTATCTCAAACTTAATGAAGGGTTTTGAGAGCGTTAAGGTGGGTAAAGAAAAGCTACCTAGACTGGTGCATAATCATTACGATTTGAAATACGTTGATGTCATGAACAAGAAATTCGTATTGGCAGAAGTTAAGGGTATGGACATAGAAGCTAGAAAACTGACGACACATGAAGAAATCATTCATAAAGTCTTTAAACGGCCTGTAATTTTCTTTTTTAAAAGTTTAGGCTCTTATCATGCCAAGTATTTAACAGGGCATAGAATTAATTTTGTTGTGGCTCGCGGGGCAGTTTTTTTGCCAGATGTCTTGCTAGTAATGAACCACAATAAAGAGGAGAGTATTCAAGAGGTAGTTAGGTTAACTCCCTGGGCTATGTTGTTTTTGATTTATCAGCTTAACTATAGAACCCTTCAAAATAAAACGATCAGCGATTTAGCTATAGTTTTCAAAACTACAAAAATGCAAGCGAGTCGCGTAGTTGAGGAACTCAAAACAACAAAACTAGTAGATATTATTCAGAAGGGTACCTACAAGTATGTTCAGTTTGCAGAACAGAAAGAGCTTTGGGCTAAGTTGCGCCCGTACTTTCAAAGCCCAGTAATAAAAAAAATATATACAGATGATAATGTAGGGGCGGGTAAACTTGCTGGTTTCACAGCCTTAGATCGATTTTCAATGCTACATGATAGTGGTGTTAAGACTAAGGCTATTTATAAGAAAAAATTTGCAGAAATCGAAAGAAACAAAGATATTAAAACGGTACCAAAAGAATTTGCCAGGTACTGTTTTGAGATTTGGAGCTGGGATCCGAAAGCACTTGCTAAAGAAGATGTTATTGATCCGATTTCTTTGTATTTAAGTATGAAAGATCAGTCGGACGAGCGAACACAAATAGCTTTAGACACTCTGCTCAGGGAAATAGAGATTAAGTAATGGTTCACGGTTTAAAACACTTTGCAGAGAAATTGAGCGATTTTAAAGAGCATTATGTGCTTGTGGGTGGTGTTGCTGGTGATATGTTAATGGCTGCGATTGGAGGCGAGTTCCGGGCTACAAAAGATTTAGATATCGTCGTATTTATGAAGCCAGATCCAATTTTTTTATCGGCGCTCGCGACGTATATAAAAGATGGTAAGTATGAAAATAAAGAAAAGAGCGATGGCAGTCCTCAGTTTTTTAGATTCAACAAGCCCCGTATGGGTGAATTCCCCAAACAGATCGAACTTTTTTCTAAAAGGCCCGAAGATCTGCAGTTGCTTCAAGATCAACACATCATACCTATTCAAAAAGTTGAAGCCGGTTCACAGTTTTCAGGAATTTTACTAGAAGATGAATACTATGATCTAATCAAAAACAATGCTGAGGACGGCGAGTACTGTAAATATATTTCTGCAATAGCTCAGATACCGTTAAAGGCGCGCGCATTCAACGAGCTTCGAGATAGAGCAGCCAATGGAGTTCAAGTTGACGAGCGTGATATCAGAAAGCACCGAAATGATATTTTATTATTTTCGGGTGCGCTACCGACCAGTGGCAGTTTAAAGCTTTCGGGTCTGCCTAAGGATCATCTATCGGAGTATATTAAAATTGTATCTCAAATGAGTGCTGATGTGGGTATTAAGGAATTTTGCTCACAAAATAATCTTGGCAATCTCGCTGAAGTATTGGATGCGCTAAAAAGTTATTTTTTATAGTGTTGGGTCGAGCAACTCCTCCATCTGCACGTTGGTTTTGTCAAAACTGGACACCGCCAGGAAGTGTCACGTTCTTGCAGCGCTTATTGTTGATGTACATATCTCCATCATAGAAGAAAAAATTCACTTCTTGAATGGTATTTTCCATGAAAACAACCGTATGACCATTGCCACCCATGTCGATATTAATGGCGTCGTAAGTTGTGCCTAGATAATTCAACTTATATTTATAATCATTTGTAGGCTCAATCGAACTGGCTTGTAGAATCTGCATTGCTCTTTTGACCTGAGCCATCATGACAGTCTTGGTCTCTGAGTTTCTATATAATGCGCTTAGGCTACTGCCTTCTTCCTGCGAAATAAAATCAGAGCGGTGTTGGACAGCTTCAGCATCCGAACAATTTTTGATAACCTGAGTGGCAGAACCAATGTCGCTAGTTCCAGCCGAAGTCGTCACTGTTAATAGCAATATTGAGAGTGTCAAAATTATTTTTTTCATGTTTTCCTCTTTTTTATTTTGAATAGCGGTACTTCATACCGCTATGTCTCTATTTTTAAATATTCGCAAATTTTAAAAATATTCAGATTTAATTCTGTAAGTTTATTTTTTGTTGTGAGTTTAATACTTGTTGAGTCAAATCTGAAACAAGCATATATTTTTCTATTTTCTTAATTTACAGTTGAATACTTCCAAAGCATTATCTGCTGAAAACTGACCTGACTTAGCGCCTTCTTTCATCATAGATTTCGAAATTTTCATATAAACATCATGATTTAAATATTGAAAGTCCATTGTTTCTTGACCTTCATAATTTGCAGACCAGGTTGCAACTCTATCTCCAGATGTAATTGCAACTTCAGTCTTTGAAAGAACTGTAATAACACGATTTTTATTTCCAATACTTTGCTTACAATCGTACACATATGGGTATTCATATTTTTTACTGTTTTGGTCAGCAGAGCCAATGTCGCTAGTTCCAGCCGAAGCAGTCACTGTTAATAGCAATGTAGCAAGCGTTAAAATTATTTTTTTCATGTTTTCCTCTTTTTTTGTTTATAAAGGAATTCAAGATTTCTACCTCGAAGGGCGCCGTTGAACTTCCGCAGAGAGGCATTGCAACAAGTTATCCACAATAGGAATCAACGTATTCATTTATAAGGTTTTGAGTGTAAAAATCATGATCACTGAGCCGGCCACTGTTGCTCTGGGCTATAAAATGCGAACAATTTTGCTCGCTTGTCGAAGCGGAGTAAAAATGAAACCCTATTCATATGAAAACAAATGAAAAGCCGTCGATTTATAGTTTTTTAGATTTGATTCAATATTTAGAAGTTTATTTTAAATGGCGAAAGGCCACTGACCCTAAGTTTTCCTACTCGCAATGGACGACTGAGCTTAATATTGGGAACAAGACAACGATACGATTTATTTTACAACGAAAAAGGCGAATTTCTAAGATCACGGCACAGGCTATAAAAAAACACTTAAACTTAGATCATCAAGAAGAATTTTATTATGATTATTTACTCATTTATTCACAGCCAAAATCAGAAGCCGAGCGAAATGCTGCAGGATCAAAGTTAATCGAAATTCAAAGACATTTATTCAAAGCGGAAGAGTTCGAAGAATCTGTTGCCTGTCGAAATGTTTATGGTCCTATTGTATTGACCTTGATTATGTTTAAGGACTTCATAGCAAATGAAGCCAATATTGTAAAATTAATCAAAATAAATCCGTCGCAGTTAAAGGACTTGTTAAACTTTTATGTCGAAAACAATGTCTTAACTAAATCGGCCGATAATATTTATTCAATTCTCACTGATTCTATAAAAGTTAATGATAAGCCAAACGCTAAAAGTTTGCGCGAGTACCATGAGTTTTGGTTAGCAGAAGGTGCAAAAGCATTGAATTTAGATTTTAGCCTAAGAAGATTTCGATCGCTTAATTTTGCGCTTTCTGAGAATGAGTTTAATGATTTGGTGGATCGCATAAATGATTTTGCAATTGGTTTGCTCAGTAAATACAGCACGGATCGGTTGTCAGATCGACGGATGTATATGTTGGAAACAGCTCTATTTCCGATTTCAGAAAAGTTGAGTCCGAGTAAGCAGGTAGATTTGAATGAGTCGAGAAGTGACTCTAGCCAGCCGTAGCGTGGTTCGAATTAAGCAATATACTAAGGATAAATTCTCGCAGGTCAGCCACCATCAGAGGCTAGAACAACGCCCTTTGATATTAGTTATCATGAGTAAAAACAATACTTTACGCAATAGTTAACCATTTGGTTGACTATTGCGTATGTGAAGAGTAATCTTAACTTATGGTGAACACATTATCCTCTGAACTTGATTTGCTTTTTTACGCTCTTTCGGACCCCACGCGTCGTCAAATATTGAAAATGTTGAATGAGGGAGTCAGGCCAATTGGAGAGCTTGCTGATCCTTTTAAAATGTCGCTCGCGGCTATTTCAAAACATATTAAAATTCTTGAAAAAGCAAAGTTAATCAATCGAAAAAAAATGGGTCGGGTTCACGAGTGCTCAATCAATCCCGCGGCACTTAAAACGGTCGAAGAATACATCCAGTTTTACACCCAATTCTGGGATCAAAATTTAGATATTTTAGCTGCGAATCTAGAATCCGAAATTAAAACTAAAAAAAAGGAGTAATCACATGTCGTATCAAGTTAAAGTTGAAAAAATAATTGGAAGATCAACAAGCGATGTTTTTCATGCGCTCAAGCAGGGTCGGCTTTTCATGAATTGTGGTTCGGATGCCAGTTCGATGAAAATTGATTTTCGAGTTGGTGGAAAGTATCATATTAATTTTAGAAATCACAATGTTTCAAATTTTGGAGAATTTTTAGAGATTATTCCTGACAGAAAAATTGTTTTCAGTTGGTGCCAAAGTTTTGGTGATGATCAAAAACCAGATTCGCAAGTGACCATCGAGCTTTTTGAAGATGGTTCAAAAACTCGATTGGTTTTGGTTCACTCCGGGTTTAAGACAAAAGAAATTGCAGATATTCACCAGACTGGTTGGAATGGTATTGTTCCTGACTTTGGTTCTGAAGTTCAGGAAGGTCGTCTTCGGATGGTCAGGAAATTTGAGACTTCGGTTGAAAAGCTTTTTGATGTCTGTAGAAATCCAGACCATTTTAATGGTGAGTTCTTAGAGATTATTCCCAATAAACGAATGGTCTTTAAGAAATTTTCCGAAGGCAGCACTGTTGCTTTGACGTGTACTCAAAAAGATGACGGAACATCCTCACTTGAGCTTGTTCAAGAAGGTCTGGTGATCACGGAGGATCAAAAATCCCATCGTCTGGGCTGGGAAGTCGTATTTCAAAAAATATCCGAAGTCTTATCCGTAGCGCACTGAGAAGTTCTTGGATATCATCAAGAAAATGGAAGTGTGAAATAAAATTGAGAGCCCTCATTTTCTTGAGACTCAACCCACAAGCGGCCTCCGTGGTTTTCGACGATTTTTTGACAAATCGCTAAACCTAAGCCGGTCCCTGGGTATTCGTGTTTTCCATGCAGTCGCTGAAAGGCTTGAAATATTTTTTCATAAAATCTTTCGGCAATTCCAATTCCGTTGTCAGTCACGCAGAACTGCCATTGCTGTGGTTGTCGCTCCACGCGGATATGAATTTCTGGTGCCATGCTTGGTTTGCGAAATTTTATGGCGTTAAGGACTAAGTTTTGAAGAAGTTGACGAAGCTGTCCTTCGTCTCCCATCACTGAAGGCAGGGATTCGTTGGTGATCAGAGCTTTTGATTCCGCAATCGAGGCGGCAAGATCGCTTAAGATATGAGTCAATATGACCTCGGTATTCACGGGTTTAAAAACTTTTTTATGAGTTCCTAAGCGAGACAGCACCAACAGATCCACAATCATGGTTTGCATGCGACCTGTTGCTGCGTTGATTCGTGTGATGTAGTCATCAGCTTCGGGGCTCAGGTTTCCGGCATAGCGTTGTTGCAAGCGCTCGGTAAATCCCGTAATTGTTCGCAGTGGGGCTTGAAGATCATGGGCTGCTAATGCCGCAAACTGCTCTAATTTTGCATTTGAAAGGGCTAGTTCGCGCGCCATTTTTTCAAGAGCAATTTCGGTATTTAAAATTTTTGTGATATCGCGTATGACTGCCGATAGATAATGAACTTTTTCAAATGGAACTTCGCTGAAAGTCAAACTGATAGGAACAAGGTTGCCATCTTTTTTTAAGGCTTCGATGCGTCGACCAACTCCGATAAAGTCAGATTCAAGTCCAGCCAAGTAATTGCGACGGTTGTTCTGATAGTCTTGTTGATATATTTCTGCCAAGAAAAAGTAAAATGGTTTGCCGATCATTTCGGCGGGTTCGTACCCTAATATTTTCATTGCTGTTTTGTTGCAACTGTAAATCAAGCCCTCTTCGTCAATTGTCATGATTAAGTCTGAGGCTGTTTGAATGACGGCTTCTAAGAATTTGGATTGGTCGATTTCCATATTGGCGCTAAAAATTGCAAACCAGAAGCCAATGGAAATTAGCTTATGAGCGGTCTAGTTTTGTGATGAGCCAGTAGTTGTGACAGAACGTCACAGGCACTGCTATTTTACTGTGACAGAGAGTCCGCATGAAGATATAAAATAGCATCTAGTTGATTTTTTTTATGGAGTGTAAATGGCTCAATCAAAGTTTCTTTTTGTGTTTGGCACGCGACCTGAGTCGATAAAAATGGCCCCACTTGTATTAGAGGCCGCTCGACGTGGTTTAGATTATGAAGTTTGTTTTACGGGGCAGCATATGGAAATGGCTTTGCCAATTCTGAAGTATTTTAAAATAACGCCGACTTATAATTTAGAAATTATGAAACCAGGGCAGTCCTTGAATGATATTTCTAAAGCCCTTTTTGAAAAATTAACTGAAGTCATTGCCAAGAACCGTCCCACTCATTTGATCGTTCAAGGTGACACTACAACTGCCGCTGTGGCCGCACTCATAGGATTCTATGAAAAAATAAAAATTGTGCATATCGAAGCAGGTCTTCGAACCTATGATATGCAATCACCATGGCCTGAAGAATTCAATCGACGAATGATTGCCTTAGCTGCGGATTGGCACTTTGCTCCGACAGAAACCGCTCGCGATGTGCTTCTTAAAGAGGGGCTTCTAGAATCTCGAGTATTTCATGTAGGGAATACGGGGATTGATGCTTTAAGAATTGTGACGGAATCAAGTGGACGAGCGGTCAAACCTTCGGCTGAAAAATCGAATCTGTTTAGAATTCTTGTGACTCTTCATCGTCGAGAAAGCTTCGGTGATGAAATGATTTCGGTGATGGAAGCCTTAAAGACTGTGATGATTCAACGCCCCAACATTTTGATATCGTGGCCGTTGCATCAAAACCCACAAGTAAAGTTGGCATTTGCTCAAGTCTTTAAAAATATTCCCTTGCAATTGCAGTTGCTGGAGCCACTTGGGTATTTGGAGTTTATTGCCGAAATGGAAAAGGCAGACTTGATTGTTACTGATTCTGGTGGAATCCAAGAGGAAGCTCCCTTTTTAGCTAAGCCGATTCTAATTTGTCGAAATAATACCGAGCGGCCCGAAGCCGTAGCGTGTGGTGCAGCCAAACTTGTCGGAACAAACAGAGATCGCATTATCAAAGAGATCGAAGAGCTTTATGAAAGACAAGATAGCTATCATCAGATGGCGCAGAAGCGTATTCCCTTTGGAGACGGTTATGCCTCCAAAAAAGTGTTTGATGTGCTTTTAAAATCCTAGGGCAGAATGCCTCATGGTATTTCACTGATGTGATTTGTGACCGTGTCTCAGCACAAAAAATAATTTTTAAACTCAATAGCTTATCAAAGGCGCAAAGTTGCCGTTTGGTATATCAATTGCCATACAATGAGGTTGGGTCTTTATACTTTTTCTAACTGTGGAGAAGGGAAGTTTTTATGGCGATTTCAGATAACTATCAGTACTCATCACAACAGCCAACAAACAGAGAAGCCCGGCAACCCCACTCGGAACGTGCCTATAGCAGTGTTTTGAATGAGGTCATAGCTAGTGCTAAAGATGTTGTGCGTAGTGAAGTGAATTTATTTATGACTGAGTTTCGTCAGTTTCAGCCGCATCTCACCAAGCATATTTCACAGGTGGTGATTTTTGGAACTTTGTTGGTCATGAGCGTCTTGCCATTTTTAGCCTTTATGGTGATTGGATTAGGGGAGTTGTTGGATGGTCGCTACTGGCTGAGTTCATTGATTGTCAGTGCTGTTTGCGCAATGATTGGTGGCCCACTGGCACTATCCGCATTTAGAAAAATTAAGATCGAAGATATTAATTTTAGTCAGACAAGGCGCAGTTTATACGAGGCTGTTGAGTCAACCAAACAGAAATTAGAAAAAATCAAAACGTCATCGAAAGGAAGCGCAAATGGATCAAAATCGTATAACTAATTCGTTCTTGGAAGAGCAAGAAATCACAGCAGCTAAAACCGGTTTAGAAATGAGCGTTCAGAGATTTGGAATGGCTTTAGACAATTTAGCAAACCGAGTGGGGGTGACTGCGGATTCCATTCATCAAGTCCAAGAAATGGTGGGAGCCCCTAAGCGAATGATTTTGAATGCAAAAGGAACGATACAGGACTATTCAGAGCGAGCTATAACGAAAGTTCGCGAAAATCCGCGACCATTTTTAATGGTCGCAGTTGGCGTTATTGGTTTAGGAGCCCTATTGTATTATGGTGTTCGAAGGCCGGATTCACTGAAGCGTTTGGCGCGTTACTTATAGTTGGTTTGTTTTTTAAAATACTTGTCCAAGCTTCTGAGGATCGAATGAAAGCCAAGCTCTTTCATTTCAGCGTAAGCTTCGCGAGCCGTCCATTTATCAACACGATAGCGGTACAAGCCCATGATCATTCCGGTGCGATCTTGGCCATGCTTGCAGTGCAGAAAGACAGGCTGTTTTGTCGGATCCTGAAGAGCTTCTAAAATCATATTCACTTGATCATCTTTAGGTGTACTAAATGATGAAAGAGGGCTGCTGATATAATCGATTCCTAATTTCTTAGCCTCTGCGAGTTCCGTTTTTAAAGCTGAATCACTATCGTCAATATTGATAATAGTTTTTACGCCTTGTTTTTTAAGCATGGCCAAATCGCCTTTTTGCGGGCGACCACCTCGAATGATGCCATCGTTAACAATATGGTATTCCGGAATAACTTTCGAATAGAAGTCATCCACATAGGCGTTGTACTGTGTTTCAAATATTTGATCTGCAAATGCTGTTGAGGTTAATGACAGAGTTACTAAGAGTATCAACGAAAGTGATCTTTTCAAAGTCATGGTGATTGTCTCCTTTCTCTATATTAACTGGAGCTATCTATGGACGATATTCTTTCAAAGTTTAAGAGCTTAAATCTAGTCATTAGAATGAGACCAAATTTGCCGAGTCAGGACGAAAGGAGTGCGTTGACCAAGTCCAGAATAAAAATATAAATTCTAACGAGTGTCTCATTTGAATATTGTTGAGTGTGGCATTTAAGTCGTCAGCGTATAAATTATTTCCAATTTCGAAGATTATTTTTCTTAAATAGAGACGTCTAGGGTATTTCAAAAATTTATCTTCAATGCAGAGCTAGACCACCCGAAAAGTAGAGATCACTTCAGTATCACTTACAGGAGGTTTGTTTGAAGCAATGGATTGTTAAGCTCGTTGAGCAGTTGGATATTGGATTTATTAAACCCGACACCAGCGAACCCGCAAAATCATTACCGACAATCAGCGAAGATAAAGCCACATTGTTGTATATGATTGATGTGTATAATAAAAACTTATTCGAAGTTGAAAAGCATTCGATTCGAAAAGTGCGCGAAAAATTGGATTGCCTTTCAAAAGCATTGATTGAAGACAATCCCAAAAAAATGGAAAAAACACTTTTTGATATTCGTCAGTTCTTTTCAAGTTACCGAATAGATGAATACTCCTATATTCAGAATACGTTCGATGATTTCAAGCGCATCGTTTGGGATTTTGCAGATCAACTGAGTGAAGATATCGAGTTTGAAAACTCAAAGGATAAGACCTTAGCCAGTCAATTGCAGGATTTAAAAGAAGCTGTCGAAGCCAACTCCATTGAAAGCCTGCGATTGCGATCGCGTGAATTCATCAATTCATATATGCAGTATCAATCGCAAAAAAATGAAATGCGTCAGAAGCGCATGGTGTCTGTTAAAAAAAATCTTGAGACCATCAAGAAGCAATTGGTGGTTGCGAATACAAACTTAGCCAGGGATCATCTGACGTCAGCTCATAATCGAAAAAGCTGTGACGAGTATATCAATAAGTTGATTCAACTGTCGCCAATCAGTCAATCCCCAACAAGTCTTATTCTGATGGACATTGATTTTTTCAAAAAAATCAATGACTCCTATGGGCACGATATCGGGGATTATGTTTTGAAAGAGTGTGTTCGAATTCTTCAAGAAGTTTTTAATCGGGAAGGCGAAATGGTTGCACGCATCGGAGGCGAAGAATTCGTGGTTATTCTGCCGACGCATTCATTAGAGCTTGCTGTGCAGCGTGCAGATATTGTTCAAAAGAGAATTCGTGAAGAGTCTTTTATTCAAGATAAATTTGAAATTCGGTTCACTGTTTCAATGGGAATTGCTCAGTTAATTGAAAGTGAAAGTGCTGCAGATTGGTTAAAGCGCGCGGATACAGCGTTGTATCAATCTAAAAACTCAGGACGCAACAAATACACCATTGCTTCAAATTCGATTAAGGTCATCAAGGTGGCATAACTGACTTAATAGCTGAAGTGACTCATACTAAAACACCTGTTATATTTCTAGAGCTGTCTATGGATTTCCATACAGGTTACACCTTAGACAGGTGTCACAATCATTGAGCGCTAGCTTCGAGCTGGCGCACCGATTGCTTTATAAACTCTTACTGCAGTTTAAATAAAATCTAAAAAAAACATTCTAATGGGGAGAGTTTCAGTGAAAATTAATTTCATTATAGGTATTGCTTTGTTCACAGTCAGCGCACAAGGAGCCATTTTAAAAAATAAATTTCAATTTCGATCACCTCGTCCAACGATCGTTGCAATTATTGATACGGGAGTTGATATCTATCACAAAGATTTAAAAGATGCGATCTGGATCAATGAAGGTGAAAGTGGTTTAGACCATTTTGGAAATCACAAAGAGAATAATAAAATAGATGATGATGGCAATGGATTTGTCGATGATGTCCATGGATGGAATTTTGTTGATAATAGTCACGATGTTAGTGATGAGAATGGACATGGCACGCATATCAGCGGGATTGTTCAGCGCGAGTTTAAAAAACAAATCATGGGAAAATCTCATGCGTCGTCGTTAAAAATCATGGTTCTAAAATACTACAGTGCCAATTCGAAGAATGAAAAAAATTTGGCTGATTCAAATCGTGCCATTCAATATGCCAACAAAATGAATGCCCATGTGATAAATTACTCTGGCGGTGGTTATCAAAGCAGCGGGCCTGAGCTGCGGGCCATCCAAGACAGTCTTAAACGTGGAATCCCTTTTATTGCCGCAGCAGGGAATAGCCAAACTAATAATGATTTTAAAAGCTACTATCCATCAAGTTACTGTCTCAAGAATATGATTTCGGTCGCAGCAAGCGACCAGCGCGGGCGTTTAATGACCTTTAGTAATTTTGGTTTGCAGACGGTGGATATTGCGGCTCCTGGAAAAAGAATTTTATCAACACTGCCGCAGAACACTTATGGTGTGATGAGCGGAACATCTCAGGCCACGGCATTTGTGACGGGCTTGGTGGCCGGACTGCACGCGACGCAATCATGGTCAAGATTTGCACAGTTGCGCGAGCTTATTTTAAGCCGTGGAAAATTCCACGCCACTTTATCCGGAAAGACCAAAACACAAATGGCTATCCTGACGTCAGAACGTTTTTGACCTGGTCGGTCTCATGCCGTAGGCTCATTTTTCATGAGTTTATTACAAGTTCAGAAAATTTCAAAATCATTCGGTGGACGAACTTTATTCGAAGGAGCCAGTCTTTCTGTCAATGAAAACGAGCATATTGGAGTCATTGGTCCGAATGGTGCTGGCAAAACCACATTGTTTAAAATAATCACAGGACTTGAAAGTTATGATTCCGGTGAGGTTGTTAAACGGCAAGGACTTCGAATTGGTTATCTCGAACAAGAATCTGAATGGAACTTAACTGATTTAGCAGAGGATTATCTTGAGTCTCATTGTCTTAAACCGATTTGGGATTTGAAACAATTGGGTCTTTCATTAGGATTAACTCAGGATCACTTCCAACAGCCGCTCTCGAGTCTCAGTGGTGGATACCGTATGCGGATGAAGCTGTTGTACTTGATCGGACAAGAGCCTGATCTGATGCTTCTGGATGAACCCACAAATTTTTTGGATTTAGAAAGCATCATGGCTTTAGAAAACTTTTTGCAGGAATATAAAGGTTCCTTTCTTCTGATTTCACATGATCGTGAATTTCTCAAGCGCACGACCGAAGCAACAGTTGAGGTCGAAGCTGGTGATATTTCCAAATTTCCGGGGCATATCGAAGATTATTTTGAACAGAAACGTCAATTGGCTGAAGTGCTTCAGGCGCAAGCTGCTAATTTGGATTTAAAACGAAAGCACATGCAAGACTTTGTGGATCGTTTTCGTTCAAAGGCGACTAAAGCGCGCCAAGCACAGAGTCGCATCAAGCAAATCGAAAAAATGGAAAAAATCGAGATCAAAGAGCTGCCTGTGAAATCTCGGATTAAAATTCCAGATGTGATTCAAACCGGAAAAGACGTGCTGACATTAGATAAAGCCATGTTGGGTTACGGAGACAAAGCCATCTTATCCCAGGTAAGCATACGGCTGAATCGAGGCATGAAAGTTGGTGTTGTAGGCTTTAATGGTGCGGGTAAATCCACGCTATTAAAAAGTTTAGCAGGTCGGATTCCATTAATAGCTGGAACTCGTGACGAGGGCATTCATGTCAAAATCTCGTACTTTGCACAGCATGTCTCTGAAGATTTAATTGGTGATGACACTGTTTTGGATAGTTTACAACGGAAAGCCAAAGGCGATACCACGGCTCAAGAAATTTTAAATATGGCGGGTTCGTTGCTTTTTTCGGGTGATGATGTGCGAAAGAAAATAAAAGTTCTTTCGGGCGGTGAAAAATCACGCGTGGCCTTGGGACAAATTCTACTGCAACGCAATCCTGTTTTGATTATGGATGAGCCGACGAATCATCTTGATTTTGACACAGTCGAAGCTTTAGCTACAGCATTGGATCATTTCCAAGGGACTTTGATTGTGGTCAGTCATGATCGTAGTTTTCTGAAAAGGATTTCTAAGCAAATTTTGGAAATCCGGGATGGACAGGTGTATGTCTATCCCGGAACGTACGATGATTATTTATGGAGTCTTGAAAAAGGGGCTCTCAAAGACCAATTTGCAAAGGCTGACGAGGACAAACGCAGCGCCAAGGTTGATGTGATTCCAGATCGGAAGTTGAAGTTTAACTATAAAGAAGAAACCAAGCGTCTTCAAAGTGAGATCAAAGAGTTGCAGCGAAAAATTTTAAAATGTGAAGAACTCGTAAATCAGTTTCAAAAAAAACGAGACCAACTCAACCAGGAATTACTGACAACTCAAGGCACGGCAGCTGCAAATTTAGCCAAAGAGCTTTCGGTTTTGACCCAAGAAATTGACCGCACCGAAGAGAGCTTGCTGGAACACATGGAAAATTGCGAAATCAAAGAAAAAAAGCTCATAGAATTCAAACAAAATGCTTAGTGGAATGTCAGTCGATAAACTGATGATGCAATTTCTGAACGACGGTTGCGCCATCATCTTCTTTCACTAAAAAGCAAAAATTGTGTTTACTAGCTCCTAAGCAAATCATGCGCACATTGATGTCCGAGATGGTTTCAAAAATTTTATTGGCCAGGCCCGGTGTGTGATTGATATTGTTCCCAATCAAGCTGACCAGTGCCAGACCATCTTCGATTTGCACATCGGCTGATTTTGAAAGATCTTCGATGAGCTTTGTATTCACCAAGGTGCTGTCATCTAAGGTCACAGAAACACTGATTTCACTGGTTGTGATGGCATCAATACTGACTTTGTGATCATTAAAGATTTTAAAAATTCCAAATAAAAATCCATGAGTGTGCAGCATCTCAGGCGTGGACAATGTGACAAGTGTTTGCTTTTTGCGAAGAGCGAGAGCTCGCACCAGAGGCCATTCTGAGACATTCTTTAAAACCCAAGTGCCTTTTTGATCTGAATCAAAACTGCTACCGACAAAGACGGGGATATTTTTTCGAATAGCTGGGATCAGAGTTGCAGGATGCAAAACTTTCGCTCCAAAGGTTGCCAGTTCGGAAGCCTCTTTGAATGAAATTTCTTTCAGAGATTTTGCAGAGGAGCAAATTCGCGGATCTGTCGTTGCAATTCCGGGAACGTCAGTCCAAATTTCAAGAGTTTCTGCAGCAATGGCTTCAGCAAAGATGGCCGCTGAATAGTCACTGCCACCTCGTCCTAGAGTGGTGGTTTTGCCATCCAGTGTTTCGCCAATAAAGCCCTGAGTCACAAAAACGGTGCCCTGTTCTATTTGTGGAATCAAATCGCTCTGAGCGATTTGAATAATTAGATCAGTTAAGGGGCGGGCTTTGCTAAATTGATCATCTGTTTTTAGAATTGTGCGGGCATCGAGCCACTTAATGAGATGTGGCTGACCACTTTTTTTAGCTTCCTGAGTCAAGGCATCCGTGAAAAGAAGGGATGATAATCGTTCTCCGAAACTTTGAATGTAATCAAACGCTTTGGCCGAGCAATCTTTTAATAAATGGATACCTCGAGTGAGTGATTCAAGTTCATGAATCAATGAGTGCAGGGCCTGCTGAGTTTGTTCTGATGATTTTAATTCAGCGGCTATTTTCAGATGGTTGGTTTCAATTTTTCGAAGAATGGTTTCAGCTTCAGGCCATGATTTTTTTTCAGCCGTGAGTGAAAGTTCTATCAACAGATTTGTTGTGCCGGAGGTGGCTGAAACCACAATCAGATTGGATTTTTGTTTAAGACAAACCTGAGCACTGCGGATCATGCACTCGGCATTTCCCATGGAGGTTCCACCAAATTTTGAGACAATTCGTTTTTTCATGATCTCAGACGCTAATAGAGGACTGTAATGTTTTCAATGGGTAAACATAAGTGGATAGAATCACCTGCTTTTTCCCAATGGTTAAGCATTTTTCAGATGACTTTTAAGTGTTTGAACTTTAAAACAATTTAATACAGAGCGTCATTGATGTTTTGGTTGAAACTTAACAGTGTTTGAGGTGATTGTTGTCCCACATTTAAAGGTTTTGTTCCGAATATATGCTGACAATAGGGGTCAGCGTTTCTACCAGGCACCGTAAAGGCCTGACTACTTGGAGAGAAAATGATCGTAAAGACACTTGTTCTGCGCTCGCTGTTTGTTCTTAGCTTTTTATTTCAAACCTTGGCACTGGCCTCGTCATCATATCCTGATGGCCCAGAGCTGACCAAGACACCTGGCGCTCTTTGCGAACAAGGTACGAAGCGATACCAAGAAAATATCACCTACTGTGAACGAGATGTCCCACCTGAATTGAAAAAAGAAATAATCCGCGAATATGACGAAGAGTTTGGATTTAATATTCGTCGTATGCCGCGAAATGATTTTAAAATTGATCACTTTATTCCACTGAGCATTGGTGGAGCAAATTCTAAAACAAACTTATGGCCCCAGCACAAATCAGTTTATAAAATAACCGATCCTATTGAGCATTTAGTGGCTCAAAAAATCAAAGAATCTCGGATCAAGCAAGCAGACGCTGTGCGAGTGATTCGCGAAGTAAAACTGAATTTATCAAAAGCTCCGGAAGTGATTCGTTATCTAGAAAGTCTTTAAAAAATAATTTAAGAAATTCGAAGTATAATATGAAAGCCGAATCGGGAACGAATCGGCTTTTTTGTTATTTCTCCAGGTTTAAGCTGAAGAGCGGCCTCTTCAAAATTTGGATCGGCTTTACCGAGAGCTATGGGTCCCAAATCACCATGATTTGCAGATGACGAGCAGGTTGAAAATTTTTTGGCCAGCTCTTGTAATGTTTTGCCTTCGGTCAGTTTTTTTAACAGATCCTCGGCTTCGAAGCGGTGATTCACCAGGATATGGTGGACGTGATAGAATTTCATTTTAAGCGCGGAGCTTTTTCTAAACAGGCTTCATATTCAGAGACTAGTTTTTCCATGATTTCACGGCATGATAGAATGTCTTCGATTAAACCGACGGATTGACCGGCGCTCCAGACAGTTTTCCAGCTGGGGGCTGTGGCGGCTTGCTCTAAAGATTTCGAACCTAAATAGTGAATCAACGGCACCACATATTTTTTAGTTAACTTTTTGTCTTTGAGGACTTTCAGATACCAAGGCAGATCCAGGCCAATTTTTTTAACATAGTCCGTGTTGATCACGGAAGCCGGTGTTCCCGAGACTCGTGTTGTCATCACAATATCTTCGGGAGTGCTTCGGACCACAGCGTCTTTGTAAGCTTGTTCTATCGTGGCCTCTTTGCACGCAATAAATCGTGTACCGATTGAAACCGCTGCGGCCCCCAGAGTCAGCATCGAAGCCATTGTTGCTCCATCGGCAACACCGCCGGCGGCAATCACAGGGATAGAGAGTTTTTTTTGTAACCAGTCGATTAAAACGATGGGTGAAATTGGGCCGGCATGGCCGCCGGCTCCGGTGCTGACAGCAATAACTCCGTCGGCTCCCAGATCTTGGACTTTTTTAGCATGCTCTAAATTCACAACATCACAAATGACTTTAGCTCCATTTTTATGAGCCTCGATGATCACTTCTTTGGGAGATCCCAAGGAAGTGATGAAAAGCTCAACGCCATGCTTAAGAGCAATTCGCACATCATCTTGAGCGCGTGTGTTGCTTTTGTTTACAATGATATTCACACCAATGGGTTTCTGAGTTCGGGATTTCATTTCCTTGATTGCGGCGTCGTAATTCTCGATCGGTCGATAATTCAAGGCTGGGAATGTTCCGATGCCACCGGCTTCACTGATTTCGGTCACCATATCGACATTTGAAACTAAAAACATCGGGGCCCCGATGATGGGGTACTGAATATTGAGCATTCGCGTAAAGGGTGTTTCGATTGTTTTCATAGATACAGTTTGCGCTTAAATGAAGGACTAAGCTAGAATTTTTTCTATGAGTAAAATGCAATCATTTAAAGATAATCTTCTTCTGTCGCTATATGCTTGGTCGAAAATCCCACTGATCGGTTTTTGTTCGCCTCGAGTGGTCGAGGCCACAAACGAACGCACAGTCCTGAAAATAAAATTGGGATTTCGAACAAAAAATCATTTAGGCGCTATGTACTTTGGTGCCTTAGCCATTGGGTCTGAACTTTGTATTGCCATGTTGGCCGTTAAAAAAATTAAAGAATCAGGCGAGCGCATTGATTTTCTTTTTAAAGACTACAAAGCTGAGTTTTTAAAACGGGCTGAAGGGGATGTGCTTTTCATCTGTGAAGAGGCGCAAACTGTTGTTGATCAAATTGAAGAGGCTAAAAATTCAACAGAACGGATCAACCGGACAATGACTGCCTATGCCATAGTCCCGTCTGTCAGTGAAACCGAAAAGGTGGCGACTTTTGCCCTGACTTTGTCTGTAAAACGCCGTAAGGTAAGCACTTAATTTACTCTAAGGAAATGACCATGTCTAAACGCGATATTTTTGGTGACGAACTTAATGTCAAAGCCGCAACTGATTTTGCATCCATGTTCGAGGATTCAGCTAAAATCATAGGTGGAAAATTAAAAAATGGAGACGGCTTTACGGCAGAAATACTTTCCATCGGAAAAGAAGAAGCCTTTTTGACAACTCCAGTATCCAGCGATGCCGTCATTTTAAAAAATGAACTTTTGGATGAAAATAAAGAATTGAAATACAAAGTTGGCGATCGCATTGATGTCGTGGTTGTGAACACCAAGGGCGGAGAAATTCGCGTCGTGAAAAAAGGCTCAAAAAAAGCCAGCCAAGATATGGATTCTTTGGAAGATGCTTTTGATATGGAAATGCCCGTTGAAGGCCGCGTGACTGAGGTTTGCAATGGCGGATTTCGAGTCAACATTCAGGGTAAAACAGCGTTTTGTCCTGTGAGCCAAATGGACTATCGCATCACGGATCATCAAAGTTATGTCGAAAAGAAGTTTGATTTCATTATTACAAAGTATGAACCCAAGGGGCGCAATATTGTTGTGTCTCGGAGACAGCTTTTGGATTTAAATAAAGCTGAAAAAGAGGGTTCTTTTTTAGCCACGACAAAATCCGGTGATATTGTTTCAGGAAAGATCACGCGTCTTGAAAAATTTGGTGCGTTTGTCGATATCGGCGAAGGCGTTGAAGGTTTAGTACATATTTCTGAAATTGGTTGGTCTCGCCTTCAAGATCCAAGTGAAGCTGTTTCTGTCGGACAAACGGTTTCTGTGATGATTTTAAAAGTGGATGATGTGGATGGTCGCTTGAAAATTTCTTTATCTATCAAGCAAGCCGGTGGCGAAGGTGATCCATGGATGAAAGTGCCTCAGAATTTTCCAGTGGGCTCTATTCACAAGGGAACTGTCGAAAAGAAAGAGCAATATGGTTTATTTGTTAATATTGCTCCTGGGGTAACAGGTCTATTGCCAAAATCAAAATGGCGGGATTCTGTTGATGCTCAAGGCTATGAAATGAAGAAAAAAGGCGATGTGATTTCTGTCCAAATTGATGAAATTCTTTTTGAACAGAAACGGATTTCATTGGGATTGCCAACCGAAGCCGAAGATCTTTCCTGGAAGTCGCACAATGCAAAATCTGGATTTACAAATAGCGGCCTCGGTAATTTAGCTGATCTTTTAAAGAAGAAGTAAGGCTTCTTCTTTTTTTATTCAGTGAAATCGCACGCTCCAACTCAATAGTGAACCTTTGTCGATGGCAGCTAAATCTTGAATGCTGAGTTTATATATTCCAGCAGTGCTGATACGGCCTAATTGGCTGGTGACTTCAAAGCTTTTATTTAGGTCTCGGGTGTTCCCGCCAGCCCGTTCGTGCAGTACCGCCACTTTTCCATCAGGAGCCATCACTTTCACTGAAAGATCACCAATATAAGTGTGACTGATTTTCACAGAGATCGTGACCTTTCGGCCATTCGGAAGACCTGTGACGTTTAACGAACTGGAAACACCGATTCGATTATTATCTGGGATACTTAAGACCAGGCTCGAGGTAAAGACTTCGTCCTGTAAAGCAGGTGGTGAGGGTTCGGCAGGTGTTTGCGATGACGGGAGATGTGCGCGAATAACTGAAATTTTTGTCACATCTTCTCCGCGACAAGCGCCATCGGCACAGACTTTAGAAACAGTGCAGTTGCCCCGAGATTCAAAATCTTCTTCTCCGCGAACAAGGACGCCTTCGATAAGCCCCGTACTGGCATTGAATACGGCTGAACCAGAATTGCCTCCATAGGTATCTAAATTGGCTTGGAAGAAGTCGCTATTGGAAATAGTTCTCACGCGTCCACCGGTGGCGATCTTTGTGGGAAGTCCAACGGGATGTCCAATGACCACTAAGGAATCATTGAGGCCTGCATCGCCGGTGGGGCGAACTTGAAGCGGTGTGTGATTTAAAACTGTTCTATCCAGACGAATAATAGCAAAATCGGCACCGGTATTCACGCGAACAGTTTTAATAATCTCTCGACAGCGATAGACTTCGCCAGCAGATGCTGTTTGCGGCTGAACTCCAGCAGATTGAACAGCGAAACCAAATACAAAGGCCGTATTGTCGCAGCTGGATTGAGTTTCAATACAATGGCCAGCGGTCAGAATAACATCTGGAGCAACCAAAGTTCCTGAACAAAAAGCAGCTGTGTCTTGCTCGCGGTATCTTTCGCTGGGGCACAGATTCAGTTCAGTTCCAAAATTTTTACCTTTAATGGTCACAGTGCTGCCGCTGAGGCTCAGATCAGAAGTTCTCATTAATGCGACTGTTGAATCAGCTAAAGCTTTGAGACGATCATCAGTTACTTGATATAAATCCAAGCGGCCATCAGAGCCATAGATAACATTGGCAGCAATCTTGGTGTTGAATTCATTCGAGTCGGGACTTTGTTCTGGCGCGCACGCACAGAGTAGGCCAGTTATCGCCACTAAATTTAACGTCGTCTTGACGTCTGTTTTTGAAATCCATTTCATGAAACCTCCGATAGCCTGGACGTTGTGTGACATAGAAAAGGTTAAAGTGTTCGACAATTTTCAAAAAAAAAAGAAAAATAAGAAGCGTTGTTAGTTTTCAGTGATGGAAGAAAAAGGGGTTGAAATGAATTCATGGTTGAAGATTTTAAGTTTCGTGTGTCTGGTGTCCACGGTCGTTAATGCTCAATATAAAGGTCATGGTGTTGATTCTGTAACACCTGAGACTTTGAAAAAATATGCACCTCCGGCATTGTCATCAGAAATGGCTAATAAACTAAAGAAGATGTTTGATATTTCTTCACCAGGAATGGGAATGCTTTCTCCAGATAAAAAAACAATGTATTTCTCGTGGCGAGTCACGGGTCAATCTCATGTTTGGAAAATTGATGGACCAAAATCATTTCCAGTGCAATTGACCAGCGGAACTGACGCTGTTTCAATTAATGAGATTGCACCCAATGGAAAGTTTTTAATTATATCAAAAGATGTGAATGGTCAGGAGAATCCCGGTCTTTTTAAGTTAGATCTGAAAACGGGTCTTATAGAGGAGCTTTATCGAAAGCCACAGGTTCAGGTCGGGTTTGACTTTATTACAGATGATTCTGAATACATATACTTTACGGCAAATGATAAGAAACCGGATTCGTATTCAGTTTATAAAATGAAATTGGCGGATAAATCCGTTGAAACCATTTTTGATGGTGAAGGGTATTGGGGAGTCGCGGATCAGTTGAAAAATGGACAAAGTTTGCTCTTGATGAAGCTTAATGGAGCAAGACAAAGTGAGTTTTTTGATTTTGATACAAAAACTAAAAAAATGACTCCGGTGATAGGTCAAGGCGAGAAGGAAGAATATGAAGTTTCATACAGCGCAACGGCTGGGAGCTATCTGGTTTTAACGAATAAATTCGGTGATTTTAAAAAATTGTATCAGTTGAAATGGAAAGATGGAAAGTCTGATCTCAAGCCAATCACTGCCGAGTTGGGCCACGATGTGTCGGGATTCACAATTGATGAAACACGCACACGCATCATCTATAATATTAATCGCGATGGCTATACAGAACTGCGCGCGATGAATGCCAAGAGTTTTAAAACGATTTCGATTCCTCAATTTCCAGGAGCAGATCACGTATTCACGGGTAAAACCACTCGCGATGGAAAAGTAACCATGGTTGGAATTGTGACATCAAAAGCTCCGCGGGTGAGTTATTCGTACAATTGGGCGACGCAAAAACTAACTCAATGGGTTGTGCCGTCTGCGCCAGAAGTCGATTTGTCCAAATTTGTGATCTCTGAGTTGATGCATTATGAGACTAGGGATCATGTAAAGATTCCGATGTTTGTACGTTTTCCTGAGGGTTGCAAACCAACTGCGGCTAAGAAAACAAGGGATTGTCCGGTGGTGGTTCATTTTCATGGTGGCCCAGAGGCTCAAAGTGAACCTGGATTTAGTACAGTGGCTCAGGCGTTTATAAATGAAGGATTTGTTTTTGTAGAGCCCAATGTGCGCGGAAGTGATGGTTACGGTAAATCGTGGCTGAATTTGGATAATGGCCCACTTCGTGAGAATGTCATCAGTGATATTGAAGACGCTTCCATTTGGATCAAGAAAAACTGGAAAAAATCAGATGGCCAGATTTCGAAAATTGGCGTGATGGGCTGGAGTTACGGTGGTTACTCAACGTTATTGGCTATGACTCGTTATGCGGGCGCTTATGATGCCGGAGTCGCGTTGGTAGGGATGAGTAATTTGGTTTCATTTTTAAACAACACGGCTCCATATCGTCGGGCCCTACGTGTTTCCGAGTACGGCGATCCTGAAAAAGACAAAGAATCTTTATTAAGATTGTCTCCGGTGACTTATGTGAAAAATGTGAAATCACCTTTGATGATTATTCAAGGAGCGAATGATCCTAGGGTTCCGGTTGGGGAAGCTGTTCAAATGCAGCAGATTTTTGATAAAAAGGGGATCCCAAGCCAATTGATTATTTTTGCGGATGAGGGGCATGGCTCAAGTAAAAAAGAAAATCAAATTTTAGAAATTGGTAATATGATCGAGTTTTTTAAAAAACACTTGAAGTAGAGTCTCAATTTAAGACTCGTTTGATGTTCTATTTGTTAAGTAATTTCAATTATTTATGAAAAATCAAACGATTGATTAAATTTCAAATGACATTCGCTCCGCCTGCGTTTAGATTGGTAGCTATCCAGGCGGTTAAATGGCTGATGAACAGCACTCAAAAAAATGTATTCTCGGAGTTGCGGCAAGATTGTTTGCCAAGCTCGGCTTAGATAAATGCAGCACACGAGAAATTGCCAAAGAATCCAATGCGAATATTTCTTTGATTTCTTATTATTTTGGCGGCAAAGAAGGTCTGTACCGCGAAGTGATGCTCAAGTTTGCACTCGAAATCAAAGAGTATGTTCAAATTCAAGGCGATGAATTTAAAAAGTTGCCGATGACAAAAGAATTCTTCAATCAGAAGTTGCATGAAGTCATTGAAACCATCGTTTTATTTCGCAAGAAGTATCCCGAAGTGGCTCAGATTTTTGCCCGTGAAAAATTAACGGGATTTGAGTATTCAAAAGATATCCATGAAGAAATATTTTTTCCGTTGGCACAGAATTTTTTCGAACTGATTCGAAGTGCGCAAGATGCGGGTGTTGTTCGTTCGGATATTAATCCAGCATTGTATTTTACACTGTTGACCGAGGGAATATGGGGTTATTTTTTAATAGAATCTTGTCCGATTCCAATTTCCAAAGAGTTTTTGCACTTTAAAAATGACACCGAAGAATTAAAAAAACAATTTTTTAGAATTTATATTGAAGGAGTTCTCTTATGAATCGAAAAACCTCGAGTATTATTGCTCTTGCAATGACATTGTCAACCACCACATTTGCGTTAACTCTGGATGAGTACATGCTTGTTGTGAAAACAAAGAACAAAGTATTTCGAGCTTATGAGGCCTCGTTAGAGGCCTCTCATTCAAAGTTTGTTGCGGGTGATTTGACACTCTCTCCGGTTTTTACAGCAGGATATTCATTGGCTACGGATATGTCACAGCCAAGCACTTTAGGAACAAAGCGAGAAATTCAAGAGTATTCTTTGGGTATTGCTAAAAAATTCTCGACAGGAACAGCAGTAAGTCTATCTGCTCAAACAGATCAATTTAAAAATGAAACGGCGGCTCCATCAGATCAATTTTCAACAGGCGGTTTGGGAATCAGTTTGACCCAATCGTTGTGGAAAGATTTTTTCGGACACGGGACACGACTTCGCCAGCAACGTGAGTCTTTGGTGAATCAATTTGAAAGTTTAGGAATTGATTTGAAGTTACGGGCGACGGCCTTTGATGCCGAATCTGCTTATTGGGATTATGCTTTTGCTCAAGAAGATTTGAAATTAAAAAAAGAAAATCTTGATCGAGCAAAAAAAATGGAGAAGTGGACTTCGAATCGCGTCAGCAATGGAATTAGTGACCGAGCGGACTTGATGAATGTGCGAGCTCTTGCGGCGCTTCGTGAGGTTCAGTTTGCTACGGCTGAAGATGATTTAAAAACTCAAGAGATTCGAATTCGCGAGTATCTTGTTTTGGATGAGACTGAGAAAACTCCTGACGTGACTGCTGATTTAGTTATGGCTCGATTGGATGTGGCTCAATTGGCAAAAAGCAATAAGGATATAGTCAAAATTGATTTGTATCTTTCGAGTCTTGAAGCTCAGTCAAAGCAAATGATTGCTTCAGAAATCAAAGATTCATTGCGACCTGATCTGTCTTTGGTGGGGTCCTATGGGACGACAGCCTATAATCGAGAGTATTCAGAGGTAACGGCCAATATTGCTGATACGGATAAACCCAAAACATTTATTGGTCTGAATTTTTCATGGATGTTTGATACAGATGCAAAAACATCACAACTTTCTGCAGCCAGCAAAGATGCTTTGGCATCGCAGTACATCGCGGAAAGAAATTTAGTCCTCGGTCGCATAGCTTGGAAAGAGCTTTTACGAAAATATGAACTCACTAAAAAGAATATTGTCACACTCGAAAAAGTGGCCCAGTTTCAACGGGAGCGGGCAAAAGCCGAGCAGGATAAGTTCAACAAAGGCCGCACTGTGACGGCTAATGTGGTGACTGCTGAAACAGATGCTGCGGAAGCCGAAGTTAGCTTACTCAGAGCCAAGTCTGGACTTCGTAAACTGGAAGCATCAAGTCTACTTTTTATTGCATTATAAATTTTAATCAGTTGAAGGAATTTTATGAATTTAGCAGAACTATCAATTAAGCGTCCGATTTTTATCACGTGTCTTGTTATTTTGATGATTGTATTGGGTTATACATCTTATAAAAAGATGCCAGTCGATCAGTTTCCAGATGTGACGTTTCCAGTCGTATTTATTGAGATTATCTATCCAGGAGCTTCACCAATCGATATTGAACGACAGGTCACAAAGGTTATTGAGGATCAACTGTCTTCATTACCAGGGTTAGAAGATTTGTCTTCTAATAATTTTGACTCGGCGGCATTCGTGGTCGTTAAATTTCGCTTGGGAACCGATATCAAAGAAGCGGAACAGCAAGTGCGTAACCGGGTTTCCAATGTTCGCAATAAATTACCAATGGATGTTCCGCTTCTAGTGATTCGACGTTTTGATCCTGCGGATCAGCCGATTATCAGTTTGGCAGTTAGTTCAGAAATGGATGCCGGAGATTTATATGATGTGGTTGATGAAACAATCAAACCCTATTTCGAGCGAGTCCAAGATGTGGGATTGGTGCGAATTATTGGTGGTCGTAAGAAGGAAATTCAAGTTTTAGTTGATAAGAATAAATTGCAAGATCGTCAAATTTCAATGCTCCAGGTGGCTAAAAAAATTGAAGACTCATCTAAAGATATTCCTTTAGGAAAAATCGAAAATCAATCTGATGAAACATTGCTGCGCACGGTGGGCGAATTTAGCAATTTGGATCAACTTAAGAATGTTTCAGTGAATTTTGTTGGGTCAGATCGTCCAGTTTTACTATCTGAAATTGCCACAATCACGCGTGGATTAGAGACAGCAACGCGATTTTCATCTATTGATGGAAAAACATCCCTTTTTCTAGAAGTGTACAAGCAGTCTGGATCCAATACTGTAGCCGTGGCTGATCGCGTGAAAGAACGTCTGTCCACAGTCAATGATCTTTTAAAAGAGAAAAAAATCAACGCAGACATTATGATGGTGCGTGATGGTTCTATCCCTATTCGTTTGAATGTTTTAGATGTTAAAGAAAGTATTACATTTGGTATTTTGCTTTGTATCATTGTGGTGTTTTTCTTTTTGGGATCTGTCAAATCAACATTTATCACAGGCTTGGCATTACCTAATTCGTTATTAGGTGGATTCATTCTGATGTATGCCATGGGTTATTCGATCAACATCATGACGTTGTTGGCATTGTCATTGGCTGTTGGTCTTTTGATCGATGATGCGATCGTTGTGCGTGAGAATATTTTTCGACATTTGGAAATGGGAAAAAGTCCGCGGCAAGCAGCTTTGGATGGGACTAAGGAAGTCACATTAGCGGTTGTTGCAACAACTCTTGTGGTGATTGCAGTATTTGGTCCGATTTCATTTGTTCCTGGGATTGTTGGCCAATTTTTCAAACAGTTTGGTATGACTGTTGTGTTTACAATGATTATTTCACTATTTGATGCCTTAACTGTGGCTCCGATGTTGTCTGCCTATATGGCAAAAAATACGGATCATATTAAGGGTCAAGGTCCTATCGGGCGCATGTTAACAAGTTTCGACCGATTTCAAACACGACTTGAGGATTTTTATGAAGCTGCATTAAAGTGGACCGTCGGCCACCGTAAGACCGTGTTGGTATCAGCTTTCGCATTCTTTGTTGCAACTCTTTTCCTGGGTGCCTTTGTTCCGAAAACATTTTTACCTCCGAATGATATTGGGGAATTCGGTGTGACTGTTGAATTGCCAACAGGAACATCGCTTGCGGGCACCTTGGAATTTTCTAAAAAAGTAGAAGATATTATCCGAGGAACAAAAGGTGTTAACTTGGTATCAATGACTGTGGGTTCTAATTCTGCTGAAGCGAATAAATCCAGCTTTTTTGTGGGCTTAGTTCCGGCAAAAGATCGTGATCAAACAACAACTGAAGTCAAAGCAGTCGTGCGTGAAGCCTTGGCTTCATTTTCTGATCAAGCTGTTATTGCGGTCAGTGAAATTGATATTTCTGGCGGTGGACAAAAACCATTGAATTTGTATCTCGTGGGCGATGATTTAAATGTGCTCTCGGAATTCACTTTGAAGTTGCAAGAGCGTGTGAAAAAGATCCCGGGTCTAGTGGATGTGGATACTAATTTCAGAGCGGGTAAGCCGGAATTTCATGTTGTGTTTGATCGACTTCGCTCTGAAGTTTTAGGAGTCTCGACATCACAAGCTGGAATGGAACTTCGTTACCGCACGGAAGGTTATACTCCTGCGATCTTTCGTGAAAATGGAATTGAGTACGATATTCGAGTTCGATTTCCAGATAACAGTAAAGATCTTCGTAAAGAATTTGCGACGACTTTTGTTCCCAATCAAAATATGAATATGGTCCCTCTCAGTCGGGTCGCTGTTTCTGAAGAGAAGCAAGGATTCTCGCAGATTAATCGGCAGAATAAGGCTCGTTATATCGCTTTGACAGCGAACTTAGGGCCAGACGGAAACTTGGGAAGTGCCTCTTCGGAAATTGAACGTGTTTTAAAAACGGAAATGAAACCACCAGTCGGGGTGACATACAAATTCGAAGGTCAGGCTAAAGATTTTCAGGATTTATTAGTCAATATGCTGGTCGCATTAGGATTGGGAGTTCTATTTATTTATTTAGTGCTGTCATCGTTATATGAAAGTTTCATCACTCCGTTTGCAATTTTACTGGCATTGCCATTGGCGATCTCGGGTGCTTTTTTAGGATTATTTATTTTCAATAAATCGATTGATATTTTTTCGATTATTGGCTTTATCCTGTTGATGGGTGTGGTGGCGAAAAATTCAATTTTATTGGTCGATTATGCCAATCAAATGTTGAAGTCTGGCCTGAGCATGAATGAATCCTTAATCCGAGCGGGGCGAACACGACTTCGTCCCATTTTGATGACGTCATTGGCATTGATTGCGGGCACATTGCCAATTGCAATTGGTATTACAGAACTCGGGACTCAACGACAATCCATGGGTGTGGCTATTATTGGTGGCGTTCTCAGTTCTACATTCTTAACACTATTGGTTGTGCCAGCAGCTTATGGATACATCGATCAATTTCGACTTTGGTTGCATAAATTAATCGTTAAAGTTCAAGGTGACTCGGCCATTGATCAAGCGGAAGAGACTGCGCCACAGGCCGAAGCGATTCACTCGTAAAGACCACGAAAAGTTCGGATCGATTGGAGTTTGTTATGAAATAAACTCCAATCATCTTTTTGATCAATAGCGGTCCAGATAGATTCGATCTCATCAATCAGTAAAGTTTCTGGACCTGTTCGTAGGAAGTAGGCATGACGGGCCTTGCTCAAGTCGGCCACTGAAAAACTTTTAAACTGATTCATCAGCAAATCAAAAAGTTTCCCCTGGTAGTATTGATTTTGAGGCGATGATTGAAGGCGTTTCAAATCAAGCGAATGGAAATCAAAAAAAGTTTGTTCAAAGAGCAGCTTATGGGCGCTCATCAATTGAAAAAAAGAAGCCATCACACTGGCAATATCGGAAGTGGTATCTGTAGATTTTAAATTCAAGCGCCGTAGAAACTGAGACTCTAAGGCGTGATGAAAATCGTCACTAAATCTTTCTAAAATAGTTTCAGAATGCAATTCTGGATGGGCCTCATCCAGTGATAACCCCAGTTGTTGCAAGTTCCAAAGAATGCTGTGGGGTTGGCGACCAAAGGCATACAATCCTTGATGATCAAAATAAGCCGCTGTAAAATCAGGATCATAGGTCGGTAGGAATCGATAGGGACCATAATCAAAAAGTTCGCCTGAGATATTGATGTTATCTGTATTCAGTACTCCATGAACAAATCCACTTGTCATAATCTGGGCAGCAAGTGCTGCATTCTTTTGACAGACAAGTTCTAAAAAATATTTGGCGGCGGCGGTGTCATCGGTCGAAGCTAAATTTTTATTCTGTTCTTCAAAGTAAAAATTCAGGCAGTAGCTCACTAATTTTTTTATATTTTCAGTCTGCTTCAGAAAGGCTAAACGCTGAAATGTGCCAATACGAATATGTCCCCGACTCAGGCGAGTGAGCACTGCGGATCTGGTTGGACTGGGTTCGTCACCACGCTCAAGACGTTCTCCGGTTTCAAAAAAACAAAGTGTTTTGGATGTATCCACACCCAACGATTCCAGCATCTCTGTGGCAAGAGCTTCGCGGACAGCGCCCTTTAGTGTGAGCCGTCCGTCGCCTCCTCTGGAGTAGGGAGTTTGTCCGCTGCCTTTGGTTCCCAAATCATACCATTGTTTATTTATTTGAAACTGAGCATACAAAAAACCCCGACCATCGCCAATCTGAGGATTGTAGTGCTGAAACTGATGACCATGGTAACGGAGTGCTAATGGGGCCTGAAGATTATTTTCTAATGGTTTGAAATTCCATAGATTTTTAGATTCGATTGGCAGTTGTATTTGTGGATTCCAGTAGCGTAATTTTTGATCTGGGAACACAGCCGGTGTCACCGGATCAAAAAAATCCGAGCCCAGTTGCAGGATAGGAATAGAGTTTTTATTCCAGTGAAAAGTCACAGATTAAGATCGTACGTTATTTTTTAATCTTTGGGCAGAAGGTCTTAATGCAAATTGTTAGATCTGGTTATTGAAAACTAAATGAAAATAGATAAAATCACATCATCTAATGAAAGAGGAGTTAAAATGAATCGTCGTGCATTTATTCAATCTGTAGCCGCATTAACAGGAGCAATTGCTGTGTTGCCAACATTGGCATCTGCTCAGGAGCGTCGTCGTGGCAGTCAAGCAGCCGCTGGTGCAACTCTGGTGGATCCTAAAGATCCAGCTGCAAAAGCTGTTAATTATGTTCATGTCACAAGCGAAATCAAAGATGCAGCACTCAAAGTTGAGCGCGCAGGTGTTAAATTTGAAGCGCAAAATTGTAAAAATTGTGCTTTCTACACAGCTGATAAGGAAACAACTGTTTCTGGAAAAAAAGCAGCTCCATGTCAAATGCCATTTGCAGCAGGTAAAGTGGTTGCAGCAACAGGATGGTGTTCAACTTGGGCTAAAAAAAGTTAAATTCTTTTTAAGATCTCCTTCCGATGGCTTAAGCCACGGAAGGAGCCTCGCGAAGAGCGCGTCGTAGAATTTTTCCAACATTTGTTTTTGGAAGTTCTTTTCGAAACTCAACATGTTTTGGAATTTTATAATTGGTCAGTGAAAGTCGAGCAAAATCAATCACTTCTTTTTCAGTCAGTGATTCATCTTTTTTAACAATAACAACTTTAACGACTTCGCCAGAGTGTTCATCCGAAACACCAATAGCAGCGACTTCTAAAATTTTTGGATGACGAGAAATTACATCTTCAATTTCATTGGGATACACATTAAAGCCAGATACTAAAATCATATCTTTTTTGCGATCAACAATTTTTGCAAAGCCATCCTCGTTCATAACGCCGATGTCACCAGTAAATAGCCAACCGTCTTTTAAGACTTTAGAAGTCTCGGCAGGTTGATTGTGGTATCCCTTCATGACTTGCGGACCACGAATGCAGATTTCTCCTGGTTCACCAAGGGCAACCTCTTTGCCACTGTCATCCACGAACTTTAATTCAGTGTCTGGTAGAGGTAATCCAATTGTTCCCACTTGATCCGTGCCATCTATGGGATTGCAGCATGCAACCGGCGACGTTTCAGTTAAACCATAACCTTCAATCACATTCGTGCCTGTTTTTGCAAACCAATTTTCTTTCACTGCTTTTTGTAGGGCCATGGCGCCCGCAACGCAGACTTTGGTTTTCGAGAAATCAACTTCAGAAATTTTAGGATGATTTGCCAGTGCATTAAAAAGTGTATTGACGCCTGTGAGGATCGTGAATTTGTATTTTTTCATATCCTTAATAAATGAGGCAAAATCGCGAGGGTTTGTGATCAAAACATTCTGTGTTCCATAAGTCATCAAGGCCAGGCTGCAAACAGTCAGTGAAAAAATATGATACAGCGGAAGCGGTGTGATGGCGATTTCTTGGCCTTCGACCAACTTTGGTTTCATCCAAGCGCGTATTTGTTGGCAATTGGCGATAATATTTCGGTGTGATAAAATAGCCCCTTTTGAAACACCTGTTGTGCCGCCTGTGTACTGGAGAAATGCCGTATCTTCTAAAGTCATATTGGGTTGCACGTATGTTTTTTGTGAGCCCTTTGTTAAAGCCTCTTCCCAGGTGTCATGTTTGAGGGTGTAAGCCGGAACCATTTTTTTAACTTTTTTAAGAACAAAGTTGATCAGGTGCTTTTTAACAAATGGCAGTTGGTCTCCGACCTGAGTGACGATGACATGTTCAATAGATGTTTCTGATTTAATTTTCTCTAAAAGATGAGCAAACTGCGCTAGAATCACAATCGCTTTAACGCCAGCATCATTAAACTGATATTTCATCTCAGGAGCCGTGTAGAGTGGATTGGTATTGACCACAATTAAACCAGCGCGAAAAGCACCAAAAAGAACGATAGGGTATTGCAATAAATTGGGTAATTGGATAGCGATGCGATCGCCTTTTTTTAATCCCAGATCATTTTGCAAATAAGACGCAAAATGGCCTGCTAAGATATCCAATTCATGGAATGTCATATCAATTCCAAAATTACTGAAGGCGGGACGATTTCGAAACTTACGAATCGCTTCGTCGGCAATCTCCAAGATATTCTTGTATTCGTTCATGTTGATTGAGGTGGGCACTGACTTCGGGTATTTTTTTGTCCAAATGTTTTCCATACGGTTATGGTGAACTATTTCTTGCTAAAGTGAAAGAGTATTTCACATAATGAAAGAGATGAAATGGATCTTATTTTTTGTTTTTATTTTAACAGGTTGTCCTCAGAAGCCAGAGAATACAGCTCCGGCAGCGATTAGCGTTCCTGCTATGCCTAAAATTGCAACAAAAGTGAAAAAAGATGAAAGTCTCCTCTCAAAAGAGCAGCGTGAGGCCATTTATTTTTCGGCCAGCTTAGAGCGCGAGGCCATGCGTCTGCTGACCAAGAATCCATCGTTTGATGAACTCACCTTATTTTCAACATTGAGTTATGCGATTGAGACTTATGCAGGAATTAAAAAGATGGCTCCTTCGAAATTGGATTGCAGTCGTTTTTCGTTGCGACCTGATGCCTCCAATAAAAAAATAGTCTCTGTTTTTAAAACGTGCAGCAAACCCGATAGCTTAATGGCTCAGATAAAAATGGGATTGGCTTCTTCTGAGCTTCAGGTGATTTTTTATATTCGGGAATGGGTATCTGTCATTGGATTGGCCGGAACTTTGACTGGATCTAATATTGTCTGTGATCTAAGAATTGATCATAAAAAATTAACTCGATTGAACTGTCAGAACTGGGTGAGGACACTAAGTTCTGACGAGGTTTCTGCAGAAGAATTGCGATTGACGACGTTTGCATTCGATCGCAATAATGCCAATCAATTTGTGCTGCAGGGTGGGGTATTTAAAGACCTTGTCGAGCGTCGAAAAGTTGAAATTAAAGTTCCACTGCAGGGGAAAATTAAGTTGATTGAAAAAGAAATTGAAGTGATAGATCAGTTTGCAGAAACAATTGAAGCCCCAGTCGCGCCACAAGAATCACGCAGCAGTCGTATTCAAATCCAAGGAGTCAGTGATGATAAAAAAAACCAAGAAATCCCCGATAGCCAAAACCAGCAAACGCAAAGCCAAGGTGAAAGCTACGACGAAGTCCTCGAGCAAAATCACGAGCAAGGTTTCGAGCAAGCTCCAGGTCAAAGCGACGGGGAAAACGGCGGAATCCCACCTGAACCGCAGCCTCGCAGTCGGTAGCCGGGTTCCTAACTTCACTTTACCGGGCGTTCCATCAGGACCATTTGAATTGGAAAAAATGAAGGGTCAAAAAGTTGTTTTGTATTTTTATCCCAAAGACAGCACTCCAGGATGCACCGTCGAGGGAATTGACTTCAATCGCTTAAAAGAAAAATTCGCTCGCCTAAATACTGTGGTTTTTGGAATTTCACGTGATTCATTAGCATCTCATCAAAAGTTTATTCATAAATTCCGGTTCCGATTTGATTTACTCAGTGATGCTGATGAAAAAATTTGCCAGCTTTTTGATGTGATTAAAGAAAAAAACATGTATGGAAAAAAAGTGATGGGTATCGAACGCAGCACCTTTGTGATCAATGAGGATCAAGTGCTCATCGGTGAATTTCGAAAGGTCAAGGCCGAGGGGCATGCTGAAGCCATTCTTGAATTTGTTAAAGAAAATAGTTAAACTTCCGCGAGAGAAAGTTCTTTAACCAGATCGATGAAAGCCGTGATCTCATTGTCTTGTGTATCCCAGCTGGTCATAAGTCGACATTCAAAAGTTTTTTCATCCCAAACATAAAAGAAAAACTGCTCGCGTAAAATTTTAATCCAAGGTTGCGGAATGCGAGCAAAAACCGCATTGCTTTGTCGCGGACGAGTGATTTGAATTTGGGGAATGGAACTTAAGCCATGGGCCAACTGTTCGGCCATCGTGCAAGCGTGTGTTGCAATTTCAAGATAGAGTTGAGTCGATAAATATTTCGAAAACTGGTATGCAATAAATCTGGTTTTTGACGGCAGTTGAGCGGCTTGTTTACGAAGGTACTTCAGGTCTTCACCCAGCTGAGGATTTAAAACAATGATGGCTTCGCCCATCATTAGTCCATTTTTCGTGCCGCCGAACGAAACCACATCAATACCACAATCCGTTGTCATTTTTTTAAATGTTGTTTGCAATGTATAAACAGCGTTAGAGAGTCGTGCGCCATCGATATGGACAAGCATATTATTTTGATGTGCCCACTCTGTTATGGCTTTTATTTCAGTCAGGGAATAGCAGGTCCCCAGCTCTGTGGGTTGTGTGAGACTGATTGCGCGGGGTTGAGAAAAATGCTGATCGCCTCGGCGAATCAAGGCATGTTTTAATGTTTCGAGTGCCAGTTTGCCATCAGTGTGAGGAAGTGGAATCAATTTTCCAGCAAAAAATTCTGGAGCTCCGCATTCGTCCATGTTCAAGTGACTGATGTCGGAACACAGGACGGATTCATGTCGTTTCATCATTGTTCGGAGAGATAATACATTGGATGCGGTTCCATTAAAAACAAAGAAAACTTTAGCCTGTTCACCAAATTGTTTCTTAAATTGGACAATGGCTTGTTCGCTGAAACTATCCGTGCCGTAGCTGGGAGCATGCTCTACATTGCATTCGATGAGTGCTTGAAGCAATTGAGGATGGACTCCGGAATGATTGTCGCTGCCAAAGCCCTTCATGCTTTCACTTTGTTTCGAACAAAAAATGATGGGCTAAAAGTGCCGCCGTTTTTGAAGTTTGATTGTCGCGGTCAAGCGGTGGCGAAACTTCGTAGATGCCAAGGCCACGCACATTGCTGCGTTTATATAGGGCTGCTAGAAAATTCAAGCAATCCACTGTTTTTAATCCGGTCACCCAAGCTTGACTGCAGCCACCAGCATCAGTTGCCGAAAGTGCATCAATGTCAAAACTCACAAATACAGGAGTCTCCAGGGTGAGGTTTTTAAAAGTGTCATTTTGCAATAATGATAAAAGACCATCTTGCTCGATCGTAGCTAAATCGAAAAGTTCGGCTCCGTGGTTTTGTGCCCATTCCAAATGTTTTCTGGAGTTGCATTGGGGTTGTAGACCAATCTCGACAAATTGAAACGATGAGCCAAATTCTGTGAGCAAGCGAAAAAAAGGTGTGCCGCTGCTGAATCCATTTGTTGTGGGCCGAACATCCAGGTGAGCGTCAAAATTAATAACAAGTGGTTTTTTACCATTCTGAGCATACTTTTTTAAAAAACCGGCAACATCGCTGTATCCATAGTCATGTCCACCTCCGAAAGAGATGACGCGAAGTTCACGAGCATGCAATTTTATCGCAATATCCAAAGCATCTTGGTGCCTTTTCGCAAGATCTCCATGGTGATGAAGATCACCAAAATCAAAAATGGGGACTGTTTTTACTGACTTGAGTGAGGGAGTCATTTTGTACAAAAATTGACGGATCATTTTTGGTGCTTCGCTCGCGCCAGTGCGACCGCCGCCAAGGCGAATACCTTCGTCATCCGGGTAGCCAATAACTGCAAAACTATTTTTGGAAAGGTCGTTGGATTCTAATTGTGCTGGTTTAGCATACTCGCCGAGTCGAGGATCTTCGGGGTCATTTTTAGAAAAGAAGTACTGAGGCAAGGTTGGGGTAAGCAGAGTTTTTTCTGACATCATGAGGTGGATTACTTTCTGAGTTTAATCGTTCTCAGAATATCTCCAGTATTGGAATCATACAAACTCATTTCAACAGAGTTGGAATTTTTTAGGATAAAATCAGCAACATAGTTTGCTTGGTTATCAGACAGGAGCAAAAGCCAATCATGTTCAGTGGGATTGATGGTGTAGGCATACTCGCGTCCAGCGACGATTTCCATTTTACAGTTCTTTTTCTGTGCAGGGAAGATAATCAAATGTGTGAAGGATTTAAACCGATAGCAGTAGTTGTCATCACCCTTCCAGTTGCCGATGAGATCATGAAGGCCAACATAGTGAATAGAGTCTACGCGAATGGTGGTCGATGTGGAGCTGCGAGCACCTTCAATTGAAATAAAATCGTGTTCTTTTAATTTTTTAAAAAGATTTTCTAACTGCAAGTTTTCAAAAACTAAAGTGAAAGTTTTCTGTAAGCGGGCTTCTTTGATGCGGTATTTTTTTAGGTCGCTGCGCGTGATCACGCCGGAATAGTTCATGGCCATTGCTGTGGAAACTAAGAAAGCAGAACTCAAGATAAAGCACCAGATGTATCGCATGACGTGACTAAAACCATGTTCTCTCCGAGGGGTCAAATTGAAAGCTCTGAACCAAGGGGTTATATAAAAACTACAAGACCTGAAATACCGAAGAAATAGGCCTGAGATGCGACATGACACAATACAGTAACCATTTGATATGTTTTATAAAACAGGTTGAAATAGAAGCATGTATCAAAATCGATGGAATGGATCTTTGTTTACTCTTGTTATTGTTATGTTTCTGTCAGTAACGGCTTGGGGTGCACGAGAAAAACCAGTTAAGTACAGCACGGCGGGAAGTCGCTCGGGTTTGCTTTTAGATATGGCTGTGTATTATGGACAAAGCGAAGCCTCAGCGAATCCTGCCGCAGGAAACGAGTGGCGAAATGTAACGTCTGTTTATGACTTTAAATTGGGTTATGTGACAGAATCTCACGTTTATTTGGGCGCTGAATACTCCACGCGCAGTGATTCAGAAACGCTCACGAGCACGACAGGTGGAACTGCTGGTGTTGGGTTGGGGTATTTGTGGGGTTCGGGTTATCATCTGCGCTCATTTTATCGCATCAATGAAACCTGGGGTGCTTTTTCAAATGGAACCGGATTTCAAGCCGATTTGGGATATATGGTTAATATGGCGGCCAGTTTTTATTTGGGTGTTTTGGTTTCACACCGACAAGTTACTTTTACAGAGAATAACACCATTTTAAATTTTAAATCCATGGCCAAGAAAGACACTCAACCTATGATCACTTTTGGATTTTTATTCAATTAAGAGCCTGAAGACACCAAGATGCTAACTCCGAGAAACGGGGATTCTCTAAGTGCAATTCAACTTCTGGACGGAGTTCTCTGAGTTTGCGGTTTGCAATAACGATAAGCGCATTTCGTTTTAATCCATTGCCTCCGGCCCGAGACAACGGTGATCCCTGGAATTCTTTTGCTATTTTTTTATTAGAACTGGTGAGCAAATTTCTAAAAAATAAAATCAATTCTTGAGTTTTCTCAGGACTCAGCTCGAGTTGAAGACGGGTGTCGCTCTCGGAACTCGGCGCCAGCTTCAGTGTGCGAAAAACTTTTTCGTTCCAAGGGCAAGTGGTTTGACATAAATCACAACCGAAAAACCAGTCGCCCATTTTTTCTCGCAACTCGATTGCGGGGATTGATTTTGACTCGATGGTTAAATACGAAATACACAGCTCGGCTTTTAAAGTCTTTGGAGCGATCAAGGCACCGGTGGGGCAAATGGTGATGCATTTTTGACAAGTTCCGCAAAAGTCTGGCACTTTTTCAATTTTTTGTGGGGGTGGCTCAAGAGTTGTGAGTATTTCAGCAATAAAAAACAAGCTGCCAAATTGAGGATGAATGAGACAGGTGTTTTTTCCGAACCAGCCAAGACCATTTTCAAAAGCCCAATTTCTTTCGAGGACGGGGCCAGAATCAACAAAAGGTAAAAATTCATGTTCGGGGTGTTGTTGTTTGAGAGCCTCAATGATGTGAGTTAATTTTTCTTTGAGCCAAAAATGATAATCTTGATTTTGGGCGTATGTCGCCGCACGAGCGGGAATGGGATTTGTGGTTGCATTAACAATTGGAAAATAGGGTTGAGTGATCGTTATAACAGATTTTAAGTCTTTAGGATGCAGTAACTGTGGAGATTTTTTAAGGCTGAGATGTTCTTTAAGATATGCCATATCTGCGTGAAAATCTTGAGTGAGCCATTTTTCATAGAATTCTATAGTTAGCGGCGTTGCCAGAGGGCCAATTTGAATTTGATTCAATCCGAGTTGATCTTTTAATTGATTGAGAATTGAGTTTAAATCTTTCATAATAAATTATGCCTGAGTCTTTGGTCGCAACAGCATTTAAAAAGCATCCTCTGTATCCTTCGTTTATTCAAGTTAAGAATAGACTGAGTGATGGCGGCTATGTGTGTTGGGTTGCAGGTGGTGCTGTTCGAGATTTTATTTTAAACAGGATACCTTTTGATTTGGATTTGGTTACGGATGCAACCACTGAGCAGATTATGATGATTTTTCCTGAGGCGATTCCAGTGGGCATTCAATTTGGTGTCGTGAAGATTCCTGTGGGTAATCATCATGTCTTTGATTTGGCGACTTTTCGACGTGAGTCAGATTATATTGATGGGCGCCGACCGTCGCATGTTGATTTTGCCACACCAGCCGAAGATGCGCTCCGACGGGATTTTACAATCAATGCTCTTTTTTGGGATGATCAAACCCAAAAAATTCAAGATTTTGTGGATGGAGTTCAAGATATTGAAAAACGAATGCTTCGCTGCGTGGGGGATGCGCAGGTGCGATTTGCCGAAGACCATTTGCGTATTTTGCGCCTGCTGCGATTTCAAGTTCAGCTGAAGTTTGAAATTGAGTCTGCGACTCGGGACGCGGCTCTTGAAAACGTTCAGCTTCTTCAGAAAATTAGTGGAGAGCGGATATGGACGGAATTTGAAAAAATGATTCCGGCAATAGAATACTCATCCTGGAATCGAGATATTTTAGCTCTCTCCATTTTGCGGACTCTTTTTCCGATTCAGAATCCTGTAACCATGGTTTTGCCTCAAACAGAAAATTTGGAATTAGCACTGGAATATTTTTTACTTTTTTTGATAAAAAGTACTTTTGACAGAGAGCAAATGCGAGAATGCTTGCGGGAGCGTATGAGAGCGTCTCGTGATGAACTGAAGGCTTACGATACTATTTTATTGTGTTCTGAAACTCTGATGTCACCAGTAGAGTTGGCTTTTGAGTCCGAAAAAAATGGTTTGATTGTGTCGGTCTGTAGGATGCTGGCGTCGATGGGGTTATTTTCAGAAGAGCGAAATGCAGAGCTTCAAAAACGAGTTGAAAAAAAACCACCAAAGCTAGTGGATGGAAATGATTTGATGGGTTTGGTGGCGCCAACAGAGATGGGTGCCATTTTGAAAAAAATCAGGCTGCGCCAATGGGAGCAGCCTGAGCTCAGTAAAACTGAATTATTAAAACCTTATCTCAGTACAAAATAAGTTCTACGTAACATAATGCTTGTTCCACTCGAAATGGGATAATCAAAAGCGTTTTTTCACCAACGATGGCGGGAAGATCTGCGCTTTGACAAGGATAAGGGGTGGACATATTTAGTTTAAATCCAATCGTGTTGAGTTTTGTTTTAGCTAAACCAAAGAAAATATTAGAAATTTCTCCAACGCCATCTAAAATCTCGTCCATTTTCATTTCTTCAACTTGGGGACCCAGCATTTTATCAATAATTCCACGAGCAACACTGCTGTCAAAATGAAATCGAACTTGACCATGGTAGGGGTCAGCATTGAGTTCTAAAAAGACGGCAATTTGGCAAGGAGTCTGCCACTCTTTAGCCACAAAAGGCTTCTCAAAATTTGCCACGGTTTGAGCCATTGTTTGTAATGTTTCAGTCACGCCATTGGCTAAGCTTAAGATAACATCGCGGTCCAAAAATGGGTGCTGAGGATTGAGCTTTGTTGCTGCACTCATAACTAGGCTGCTTTCTTTTCAGTTGAGACTTGAATTTTATTGTAGACTCGTTCAATTTTTGCTTTCAGAGTGGCCGCATTGAAAGGCTTAACAACATACTCAGAGACTCCAGCTTTGGCGGCTTCAATGATTTGAGTTTGTTCGCTTTCAGCAGTGACGAGCATAAAGGGAAGTGTTTTATAGTCAGGGTGGTCTTTGCAGGCTCTTAAAAGTTCGATACCTTGCATGTTGGGCATATTCCAGTCAGAAATAACAAACTGAATGGGTTGTCCTGATTTATAAGACTCGGCGATGACTTCAAGTGCATTTTTGCCATCAACGGCTTCAACGACATTTTTATAGCCAATTTCATCAAGAACCTTCTTGATGATTTTTCGCATCGTAGAAAAGTCATCAACCACCAAAAACTTCGTATTTGAATTGAACATGCTAGACTCCTATTGAGGATGTATCGGTTAAAAACCACAAAACTTAGATGAAAAATGAGAAATAATGCGGTCTAGTTTTTAAAAATAGTGTGGTCTAAAGTATTGCGTTTTCTTAAAAGTCTCGGCAGACTTAAATACAGGTTGTTGTGGTTCATTTCGAGACAACCACCTAGACAAAGGATAGTCTGGGTGCTGTTTCAAGGTGTCGCAAAAAGAGACTAAAAACAATTAAGCAGGAGGAGCAAGGATGCTCAGAGATGTATTAATACAAAAGGGTTTATCAAATCGCGAGGCTGAGGTTGCAGACCTAGTATCAAAGGGTCTTTCTAACAAGGAAGTTGCAAATCAGTTATTCGTAACAGAGAAAACTGTTAAGTTCCACTTAACAAATATCTACAAAAAAATGAACGTTAAATCACGAGCTCAATTAATCGTATGGTGTTTACCACACATTGGTTTTGTTGAAAGTGAATCACGTGCTGAAGTTTCTCAACCTGCTGGCGCATCTGCTTACAATACTCAAGCAACTCCGATCATTCCTGCTGGAAATACAACGATCACACTTCCTGGAACGGGTACTTTTGGTAACCGCAACGGGAATAATGACGCTGGAGTTTAATTGTTTTTAGCCATTTAAAATGGTTATTTTAAGTCTTAAAGAGGGGTCATTATAATGAAAAAGAGCAAATCAGTTCGCTCTTCCGAAGTTATAATGACTCAGCTTGTTTTACCCACCCATACAAATTCTTTAGATACAGTTTTCGGTGGAACTGTCATGTCCTGGATTGACGTCGCTGCAGCGATCGCTGCTCAAAGACATTCTAATAGTGAAGTTGTCACAGCAAGTATTGATCAATTAAATTTTGTAGCGCCTATCAAAAAAGGGTGGGTTGTGAATCTAATGGCCTCGGTCAATTATGTTTCTCGAACATCCATGGAAGTTGGGGTCCGAGTCATGGCAGAGAATCCCAAAACATCCGAATATTTTCATACGGCTTCAGCTTATTTGACCTTTGTGGCTATCGGGGCTGACGGAAAGCCATGTGAAGTTCCTGCATTGGCGCCAGAAACAGACATCGAGAAGCGTCGTTTTTTTGCTGCAGAAATGCGTCGCAAACAACGTTTAATGAATCGCTAAGTCCTTAGTTTTTTGTTCCATTATTTGCAAATAGATTGAATGACTTTTTCGATGACGTCGTTTTGCTCTTTGTCTTCGGGAGTGACATTCATTTGATTTGAATGGCGCGCTTCACGACAGGCGGCTTTATCAAACTTTGAATTGGCAAGCTGACGGAGTGGCTCAAGAAGTTCAAGATCCAGAGCCATTTGATTGCCCTCGACAGAGAGTTCTTCGGATTCAGAGGCTTTTAGTTTTTCATAAAGCGCCGTTAGTTGTGAATCTAGCTCTTTGAATTTTTTTGAAAAATCTTTTTGAGTCAATTTCATTGCTAAAAACTGATCTTTTGATCTCTGAAATTCTTCGTAGGTTGCATTCGTGGGCTCGGGTGATACAGCCAGGGCACTAAATGCAAAAAGTATTATGGCAATTAGTTTGTATTGACGCATGCGTTGGCTCCAGTTTTAGCGTACTCTGATTTAACAGGATCAATCAGTTTCGTAGTCAGTAAATTCTTTTGACGGCGTTCAATGCGATCTGTGTAGTACGTGAGATTTCCGCGCTTGGTGCGAAGTGGTTTTTTTATAGCCGCCAGAAATTTGTCTGGAGGTAAGCCTGATAATCGATCAATAGTGGCGCGAGCCTTAGCACGCCCTGGTCCATACGAGTTAAGTAATGCCATATTTTTAACTTCTTCGATTCGCGGGTGTCCAGCATGCTTAGCAATATATTTTCGAAGTTTAGGTTCAATATCATTTTTCCACGAACTTGCGAGGCCTAACATAGAATACAGAATATTGCGTTCTAAGCCTTCGCCAATGGTAACAAAGCTGCAGTTGTCAGAATGTCGGGGTTTATTCTGAAGATCCTTTTCGGCAATTATTTTTGCAGCTTGGCATTGGGAGTTATTTGAATTGGCCATGGCTTGAATGAATTTTCGTCCACGGTGGGCTTCATGCAGATCATTCACAAAAATAGATGTCAGCTGACCAAAACCCACTCCGCCTGGATAAGCGTAGTAAGGTTTGAAGGCTGATTCCAGCGTGAACATTTTAAATAGGTGAGCGGCATCCAAAGTTCTTATTCCACTGGCTTGGAGACAGTCTTGAAAATTGCTGACAACCGCATTTTGGTAGGCCAAAAGATCTTGATTGACGCAAAAATCAAATGAACCTTTGGTTCGTTTTCCTGAAGGGCAATGGATTTCAGAAGTTTCAGCTTTAAATTGAGCTCCAGCAATCACGCACTCCATTTTGAAAGCCATTTGTGGAGCTTTTAATACTTTTGTGGTGGCTTCGGAGATTCTTTTGAAGTCTGCCATTTCAGATTGTCTAAAACGACATTTGTCATCGGTGCAGAATTCAGAGGCAATAGCATTGCCTTCTGTGGATTGCCCCAGATTGTAGGCCTTAAAAATAGAATAGGTCGGAGACTGAGGATTTTGAGAGGCGGTTTTCATTTGATCTAATAAATGGGAAGAGGACTCTTTACCGCTAATGCACTTGTTCTGAGCTTGGATGTTTGGTGAAATTGTAACGGCAATTAAAAAGATAAGATAAAATTTTGTCATAGACTTATACTATAACTTATTTAACTAAAAAATCCCGCCATTTATTTAATAAAGTCGGGGTCATCATAGCGAAGCAAATTGTGCCTTCAGTGGCAGGTTCTTTGCGATTGATTTTAGCCTCGCGACTTAAATCATAGATACGGTATTCATTCGCACGATCAAAGTACAGCTCGACTTCGGTCTGCATTTCGTTGATCGAGTCAGACATTAATTTTTTAAGCTGATCAAACCCTTGGCCGGTCAGAGCGCTGACAAAAACGCGGGGAAAATGTTTCACGCGAAATTGGCGATCAACTGGAGCAATATCGACTTTGTTGAAGACATGAATAATTTTTTTATCTTCCCATTTGAATTCTTTCATCAGGCTTTCGATGACTTCAATTTGCCGTTCCATATTGGGTGAAGACAAATCCACAACGTGCAGTAAAATATCAGCCTCTGAAGATTCTTCGAGTGTGGCTTTAAAGGCTTCAATCAATTGTGGAGGTAATTTTCGGATAAAGCCCACGGTGTCTGTCACAACAGCAGGGGGGCCATCATCTAAAAAGACCTTACGAGTTGTCGGATCAAGTGTCGCAAAAACCATATTCTTGGCAACCACTTGAGCGCCAGTCAGGCGATTGAGCAACGAGCTTTTTCCTGAATTTGTATAGCCAATCAAAGCAAAGCTTGGGATCTCATTTCGTTTTCGAGATTGGCGATGCTGGGCGCGGTGTTGAGAAACTTCATCCAATTTTTTTTTGACCAAAGAAATTTTTTCTCGGATACGGCGGCGATCGTTTTCTAGTGCTGATTCTCCGGGGCCGCGCGTACCAATACCGCCACCCAGTCTTGAGAGTGATTCATTCCATGCGCCGATCATGCGGGGCATTTGATCCAATAACTGCGCCAACTCCACTTGAAGTTTTCCTTCATAGGTGCGAGCACGCTGGGCAAAAATATCCAGAATCAATTGCGAACGGTCTAATATTTTACAACCGATGGATTCTTGTAAATTTCGCGTTTGAATTCCCGAAAGTTGATGATCAAGTACAACTAAATTGCATTTGCTTTCTTCGACCATTTCTTTAATTTCTTGAACTTTTCCTGTGCCAATCAGCGTGCTTGGATTGAACTGCGGTAAAACCTGCACAGTCGATCCAATGACATCACCACCGGCGGCCATGACCAGCTCTTCGAGCTCGCAAAGATTTTCTTTGATTTCGGAAATAGGTTCTGATTTCAGACCTACTCCGACAACAATGACTTTATCTTTTTCGTTGATTCGGACGTGCTGACTCAATTTTTTTGACTTCTGTAATCAGTTATAAACTGAGCTTCGAGAGCAGTTAAAACAACAGAACTAAAAATAGTGCTTTCCGTTGTTGTCCGTTGCAAGACATTGGCAGCTCGTCGAACTCCCATCAAAAATGGTCCCAGAACTTCGACTTTACCCAATTGCTGAAGCAATTTGTAAGAGATATTAGCGCTTTCTAAATTTGGAAAAACCAAAATGTTGGCTTCGCCCTTCAGACCAGAGAATGGAAAAATTCGATCTTGAATTTCTTGATTCACGGCTGTATCGGCCTGCATGTCACCTTCAACCAAAATATCAGGTCGCAATTGGCGAACTATATCTGCGGCACGCTTCATTTTTGCAGGAGTTCCTTCGGCGCCACTGAAGTTTGAAAAACTCAACATGGCGATTCGAGGTTTTTGTCCAAAATGTTCGGCCACTTGGGCTGTTTGAATAGCAATCTGCGCCAGTTGTTCTGCCGTCGGATTAAAATTGACGGTCGTGTCCGTGAAAAATAAAAGCTTATTATCTGCTAGAACAATATTAAGTCCTGCAGGGACTGCGTTCTTAGTGATTCCAATTGTTTGTAAAATAGGACGCACGGCTTTGGCATAATCTGTTGTGGCGCCATTAATCATTCCATCGGCATCACCTTGATCCAGCATCATGGCCGCAAAATAACTGGGCTCCATCATCAGGCGTTCAGCCTCTTTGATATTGATGCCTTTACGTTGACGAGATTCAAAAAGTTTTTGAGCGTAAAGTCCTAATTTGGGATGTGTCGCCGGATTGATGATTTCAATTCCATTTAAATTCACATCATGGGATTTGGCTTTTTCTAAAATATGGTCAGGGTACCCCAAAATAATAGGTTGGCAGATTTTTTCTTCCTGGCAGGTTTTTAGAGCCTTAAGAATTTTTGAACTGGTGCCCTCTGGAAAAACAATTTTTGGCAAGAAGCCCTGACGTTTCGAATTTTCATGAACCCGGTGAACAGCTGAACGAACAAAAACTTTCTGTGGTCCTTGAATAGCTTCGAGCTTGTCGTGATAAAGATTCCAATCTGTGATTTCAATGCGGGCGACTTTGGTTTCGATTGCTGCTCTGGCGACGGCGGGAGCCACTCGTAAAAGCACGCGGGTATCAAAAGGTTTTGGAATGAGATACTCGCGGCCAAATTTAAACTTTTGCCCACCGTAAGATGCTGAAACATAATCCGGAACTTCTTCGCGCGCCAATTTTGCTAAAGCATGGCAAGCTGCCAGTTTCATGGCTTCGTTGATCTGAGTAGAGCGGGTATCAAGGGCGCCGCGAAAAATGGATGGAAAGCCAAGGACATTATTCACTTGATTGGCATAATCGGAGCGACCTGTAGCAATAATCGCATCAGGACGTGCTTTTCGAGCTTCTTCGGGTCTGATTTCAGGATCAGGATTTGCCATCGCAAAAATAATGGGATCCTTATTCATCAGTTGAAGCATTTCCCCAGTGACGGCTCCGGCGACCGAGAGACCTAAGAAAACATCAGCACCAGCAAGAGCTTCAGTTAATGTGCGCAGAGGAGTTTCTACCGCGAAGGCTTCTTTGTATTTATTCATGCCTTTTGTGCGGCCTTTGAATATCACGCCATTGCTGTCACACATAATGACGTTGTGCTTTTGCACACCAAGGCTCACAAAAATATTTGTGCAAGAAATCGAAGCGGCGCCCGCGCCATTAATAACCACGCGAATATCGCTGAGTTGTTTACCAATAATCTGACAGGCATTAAGCAAGGCTGCTCCGCTGACAATGGCTGTTCCATGTTGATCGTCATGAAAAACGGGAATATTCATTTCGCGCTTCAATGTTTCTTCAATTTCGAAACACTCAGGGGCTTTGATGTCTTCTAAGTTGATTCCGCCAAATGTTGGTTCCAATGTGCGTACGGCAGCGATGAATTCCGCAGGAGATGAAGATTTGACTTCGATATCAAAAACATCAATACCAGCAAACATTTTAAATAAAATACCTTTGCCTTCCATAACTGGCTTTGCCGCCAATGGACCAATATTTCCTAGACCCAAGACAGCTGTGCCGTCAGAAATGACCCCAACTAAATTTCCTTTAGTTGTGTAGTCATAAACAGTATCTGGATTTTTTGCGATTTCTTTGCAAGGGGCTGCAACTCCCGGAGAGTAGGCAAGGGAGAGTGCCTTTTCGGTATTGCAGTCTTTTGTCGAAACAACTTCGATTTTTCCGGGACGGCCTTTTTTGTGAAATTCTAACGCTTCTTTGTCGAAATTTTTTTCTGGTTTTGTATTTTCCAATTCAACCTCTTTAGAGTGTTTATTCTACGAATGTGTTCGGAAAAGCACAATTTGTTGGTCTGTATTGTTGAGTAGCGTCAATTGCCTCAAACCATTTTTTAAGGTTTAATAACGAGATTATACAGCGAATTAAAATGACCCAAACCAGGAGACTACACCATGAGTTCACTGCCTAAAAATGCACGAGATGTCGTCATTGTCGATGGAGTGCGTACACCCTTTGCAAAAGCAGGTACTAAGTTAAAAACAGTTCACGCCGCTCAACTTGGACAGGTGGCTTTGAAAGAGCTCATTGCTCGCACAAATTTAAATGTGAATTTAGTTGATGAAGTGATTTTGGGAAATACAGGGTCACCCTCTGATGCCGTTAATATCGCTCGTGTTGTGGCTTTGAACTCGGGATTTCCACTGTCAACGTCGGCCGTCACTGTGCATCGCAATTGTGCTTCAGCTATGGAGAGTATCAGTTCAGGTTTTGAGCGGATTCGTTCTGGAACAATGGATATTATTGTGGCTGGTGGAACCGAGAACATGTCGCAAATGCCATTCATTATGCCACCAGCTATCACCAGTATCATTGAACGATTAGGTTCTGCGCGTTCAGGCGGAGCAAAAATTTCAGCTCTTTGGGATTGGTTGATGGCGGATCTCAAGCAAATCAAAGAAATGGCAACGACAGCCCCTCTTGCAAAAACAAAGTATAAACCCATCATAGCATTGGCCGAAGGATTAACAGACCCATTTGTGGGAATGAATATGGGCATGACTGCTGAAGTGATTGCAAAAGAATTTGGAATCACTCGCCGCCAGCAAGATGAATATGCTCTGTTGTCGCATCAAAAAGCCACCGCAGCAAAATCAAAAATAAAAGAAGAAATGACGCCTTTGTATTTACCGCCTGATTTTAAAGAAACAATCACTGAAGATATTGGTCCGCGTGATAATCAAACCCTGGAAGCGCTTCAAAAGTTGAAACCATTTTTCGATAAAGTTACAGGAACTATTACAGCCGGAAATTCATGTCCCATCACAGATGGGGCCGCGATGGTATTATTAATGGCTCGCGAAAAAGCAGAAGCTTTAGGTTATAAGCCCGTGGCTCGTATTCGAGGTTATGGATATGTTGGACTTGAGCCCGAAAGAATGGGAATGGGACCGGCTTATTCGACACCACTCGCACTGAAACGAGCTGGGTTAACAATGAAGGATATCGGGCGAGTTGAATTGAATGAGGCTTTTGCGGCTCAGGTGTTGGCTTGTCAGAAAGCATTTGAATCCGATGAATTTGGAAAAAAATTGGGACTTGCTGGAAGAATTGGTGAGTTGCGCTCAGATATTTTGAATGTGAATGGCGGAGCCATTGCTTATGGTCACCCTGTTGGAGCAACTGGTTCACGAATCACACTCACGTTGATGAAAGAGATGCAACGCAGTCAAATTCAATTCGGTTTGGCCACATTATGTATTGGTGGTGGTCAAGGTGGGACAATAATTTTGGAAAACGAAGGGTAACTGTCATATGTCAGCAATTCAATTTACGACTAAAAATATTCAAGGAAACGATGTTGCGATATTAACTTTTGATCGACCCAATGAAAGGATCAACAAACTTTCAACACCCGTGATGAGAGAGCTCCGTGATCATCTAGAGAAGTTGAAAACTTCAAATTATAAAATGGTTCTTTTTCGCTCGGCAAAGCCAACTATTTTTATAGCCGGTGCAGATATTGAAGAAATTCGTCAGCTGAAAACGATTGAAGATGTGCAAACAGCTGTTCAAAGCGGACAAGAGATCATGAATTTGATTGAAGATTTGCCGATGCCGACAATGGCCTTGATTCATGGGGCTTGTGCCGGTGGCGGTTGTGAAATGGTTTTAGCTTGTGATTATAGAATCGCAACGGAAGATTCTTCAACGCGAATTGGATTGCCAGAGACAAAATTAGGAATCATACCCGGATTCGGTGGTTGCGTGCGGTTGCCGCGTGTGGTCGGTTTACAAGCTGCGCTGGATGTGATTTTAGCAGGTAAATTACTGAATGCGAAGAAAGCGCTTAAAATTGGATTGGTTGATTTTGTGGTGCATCCAAATTTACTTGAAAATTTTGCGGATGAACAAATTCAAAAAATAATTGCAGATGGTGGTCAGAAGCGTCGTAAAAAGTTTATGCCAAAAGGTATTGTTGCAGGTCTACTTGAAGGAGTTCTTTCGGGAGTGGTCTATAAAAAAGCAAAAGAAGGCGTGATGAAGGCCTCAAAAGGACATTATCCAGCGCCTTTAGCAGCACTAGAAGTTATTCGCAGAACCTATGGATCTGCTCATCGGACTCAAGCTTTAAAAACAGAATGCGAAGAATTTGCAAAATGTGCCCTGACAGATATTTCTAAAAATTTAATTCATGTTTTTTATCTGACAGAGATGGTCAAGAAACAAACTGGAGTGGCCAATGGAAGTATCAAAGCAAAACCAGTGAAGCACTTGGGTGTTCTTGGTGCTGGAACGATGGGTGGAGGAATAGCCTATGTTGCTGCGGACAAGGGCATTGATGTTCGCGTGAAAGATATTTCTTTTGATGCGAATTCAAAAGCATTGAAGCATGCGCGTGATTTATGGGCGCGATTGGCAAAAAAACGAGTGATCGATAACTACCAGTTCACTCAAAAAATGGCGTTGGTTTCAACCACAACTGATTTCTCGGGATTTAAGAATATAGATGTGACTGTCGAGGCTATTGTCGAAGACATGAGTATCAAAAAGAAAGTGATCGCACAGACAGCTTCAGAGATGCGATCAGATGCGATTATCGTGACCAATACAAGTTCACTTTCTGTAACCGAAATGTCTGAAGGCCATCCGCATCCCGAAAATTTTGCAGGAATGCACTTTTTCTCGCCTGTTCATAAAATGCCGTTAGTTGAGGTGATTCGATCTCCAAAATCATCTGATGAAACGATTGTGACTGTTTTCGAATTGGCAAAAAAAATGGGAAAAATGCCTGTCGTTGTTAAGGATGGGCCAGGATTTTTGGTGAATCGACTTTTACTACCCTATATGGCGGAAGCGGCTTTTTTATTAGCTGATGGAATGGATATTGAAAAAGTTGATAAAGCTTTTGTCTATGAGTTTGGAATGCCAATGGGGCCATTTGAATTAATGGATAGCGTTGGTTTGGATGTTTGCTTGAAAGTTTTGAAAATTTTTAAGTCTGCTTATCCTGATCGTATTGAAATACCTCCATTGATGGAGAAATTAGAGCAAAATAAAAAAAGACTGGGACAAAAAAGTAGTCTGGGTTTTTACAAGTACAGTCAAGATGGCCGAAAAACTGAATTTGATGGTTCAATCTATTCGGAATTGGGATTGCCGGCACCAACAAATCCGCTTTCAATTGCTGAATGCATCGAGCGTTGTGTGTTTTCGATGATCAATGAATGCGCGTTGGCTTTGGATGCAGATCGTATTGTTGAAACACCCCACGAGGTCGATTTAGCCATGATTATGGGAACCGGTTTTCCGCCATTTCGCGGGGGATTGTTGAAATATGCGGATTCAGTTGGAGCTGTTTACATTGTTGATCAATTGAATAAATACTCTGCCGAGCGAAAAGCAAATCGATTGAAGCCATCATCGAAAATGATGGAGCGAGCCAAGTCTCAAGCCACATTCTATAAACAGCAAGAGAGCCAATGACATTAAAATTTAAATTTATTGTCGTGGGTATTTTGCTTTTTTTATTGGTGGGGTTGGACCAAGCAACAAAGTATTGGGCTGTGAACACACTACAGGGGCAAGACCCATCAGTTTTCTTGGGTGGATTTTTCAGTTTTACCTATGCCGAAAATACGGGAGCCTTTTTGGGGTTCGGTGGGAGTTGGTCTCGCACGGTGCGGTTTTTGGTATTTGCAGTTGTTGTCGTGATAGGACTTGGGGGGATGCTTTGGTATCTCTTGAAAAATGAGACATCTCGACTGAATTTGTTGGCCTATACATTTATTATGGGCGGTGGTTTCGGAAATTTATGGGATCGAATGACTCGTGAAAATGGTGGGGTTATTGATTTTATGGTTTTTGATACAGGAGCACGATTGAATTTAGGTTTTATCGAAATCCCACTTCGTACAGGTGTTGTGAACGTGGCTGATATTGCCATTGTTGCTGGTGTTTTGCTGGCCATCTTGAGTGAATACTATTTTGACAAGCGTCGTTTGAATCGCGCAAAATAAGGCAATACCCTCAGAGTCGCATCTGTATTCGTTTTGAGCGTCTCATAATCATTCAATTAAAATGATAAGTGTCTCATCTTGAGCTGTTCACTTGGCCTCTGGATTGCGTAGTAGTCTTGTGAAAGAGTTTTTAGAACTTGGAGGTATTTATGAAAAAGTTATTACCGTTACTTATTCTGCCGCTGCTTGTGGTTGCCTGTAACCCAAAGAAAGATCCAGTTCGCGCAACGGTGAATACAACAAATACTTTAAATAATACCATCGGAAGTTTCTCGGGAACCACGACGTGTCCGCAAGGAACAACGGGTATTGGAACAATTTATGATAATGGTCAGCAGGCGCAAATGACTCTGGACTCAAGCTCTGGAACATTTGAAAGTCGTGTGAAAGCATTGCTTTCGGCAACAATTTCACCTGATGAAATTGGACAAATCAGCAGTTCTCCAACAGATTCGACGGGAGTGCGCTTTCAAGGAATGGTTCGTGTTGATGGCAATGGAATGGTTGTTGCGGCACAGTCAAAAATGCTTATTAAAGTTTATGATAGTTTTGTTTTGAATGCTCAGTTGGATCCAAATGGAACAGCCTATGAGCCGGTTGCCATAGAGTTTTTACCAACAAATGGTTCAACGATTACGGGACAGTTTAATTTACAAACGGGTGATGGCTACATGAGTTTTAAAGATAGCTATGGAGAAGTGCGATTTGATGGTCGTTTGGATGCGCAAACTTTCAGCGGTGTTGTTCGCTTTCAAAATACAAGAAATGTAAACGGCGGTGCTGCAGCTAGCGGAACATTGGGTCAGTTCTATGTTGCTCGATGTGGTATAATTCAATAGTCTAATGAGGAATGCTCAATAATCATTCCTCATTTTATTTTTTTGATCCTTCTTCTTTATCTGTGGTTGCTGGTGGTGCCTCAGCATTAGATCGACCATCTTTGCATATTCACAATCTTGAAGAGGCTGAAGCCTTTTTAAAAAGTTATGGATACCAAGTTTCTTCACCTACTGATTTAACAAGGTTGTGGTATTTTCACCGTCGCGCCTTGGTTTTAATGACAGAACGATTAAAAATTGATTTAGAATCCATTCCTGGCGCCATCCGAAATCGTGAAGAGCTCGGTGATATTCGTAATCTCTTGATCTATGCCTCACAAAATACAAATTCTGAAATGCAGAGATGGGCCTGTGCTTTTCTGCGATGCATGCATGTTTTCGTTCATGCCGAGACCGATTTGTTCAGTTTTTTTTCGGAAGAGATTCAAAAGCAAATTCTTATTCCTTTTGAGCAATCTGTGGTTCAAGACGGAAAACTTTTTTTAAAGTCATTTAAAAAAGAGGGCCATCCTTCGATCGAGCTCGCCAATTTTCATACAAAACCATATAAAACATCTGCCAGCACAGTGATTAAATTACTGGCGCGTCCGGAAGCGATTGCTATGAAAATTTATGATAAAATTGGAGTGCGGTTTGTAACGCGTTCCATTTTTGATTCGTTTCAAGTGGTTCGCTTTCTCATTGATGAAAATCTGATTAGTTTTCCACAAATTATGCCGGAACAGTCATCAAACAATATGTATCCCGTCAAAGAGTTTTTATCAGTCTGCGATAAATTGAATAAAAAGCATGGACATGAAAAAAACTTATCTTCTGAAAAAATTGACCGTCTTTTGAATCATAAATTGAAATCAAGCCAGAGTGCTTTTTTGGGATTATTTCGTAAAGAGAATCCATTTTCAGCAAAAGATTTCAAGTACATCAAATTTATTGCTCGAAAAATGGTTCATGTGCATGGACCTGATCCTGAAAAAAAGTTCAGTTTCTTTTATCCCTTTGAAGTGCAAATTTTAACAGAAGAGACCGATAAAAAAATGCAGGCGGGTGAATCGGAGCACTCGGCATATAAAGATCGCCAAATGGAAGCTGCGATTAAACGGCTTTTTCCGGATAATCGCTAACGTGAAACTCATCTCTTTTATTCGATCGACAGTCATGATTTTTGTTCTTCCAGTATCTGTTTTGATTATGGGTACATCGGCGATGTTGCTGCATCTTATTTTGGGAAATCGAAAAGTCGATGATTGGCATATCCGCACCTGGGGGAAAATCAATTATCGTGCTTTTGGAGTTCGCTTAAGTGTCCATGGAATCGAAAATATTCCTACTGAGGGATGCTTATTTCTTTTTAATCACTCGAGTTTTTTTGATATTTTTGCATTGTGTGGGGCTTTACCCAGTGTTCGCTTTGGCGCAAAGGCTGAGCTATTTAAGATTCCCGTTTTTTCTCAGGCAATGCGAATGATGGGCACATTGCCAATTGCCAGACAAAAGCGTGAAGAGGTTTATAAGGTCTATGAAGAGGCCAAGCTCAGATTAAAAACTGAAAAGTTTGCGCTTTCACCTGAGGGGGGGCGTTTTTATGGACCGCATCTGTCGCCTTTTAAAGCGGGTCCTTTTTTATTTGCGATTTCAGCAGAAGCTTTGGTTGTGCCGGTGGTCATTGTAGGAGCTTACGAGTGTTTGCCAAAGGGATCTATCATTCCAAATCAAGATAAATGGTCTCGGCAGATTGAAGTGCATATTTTAAAACCGATTTCATCGGTGGGGATAACTCCTGAAACACGGCAAAAGCTGCAAGCAGACGTGTACTCCGTCATGGATCCTGTCTGGTCCAAGAATTTTCCTCACTCCTCACTCGATTCATATTAACTTTTGATCACTCGCCAGCTTTGGGTGAAGAGAGGGCTTTGCAATTGAATGCGACGATGGCCAGTTTCGATTTCAATTTTTAGTTGATAATTTGGCAGAGTATTAATGCGTTTCACTTGCAAACGTTTTGGTAAAAATCCCAATTGATTTTGAATGGCCACAGTCAGGCGTTCCAGTTGAATGTAGTTTTCAAATGTTTTAGCTCCATCCAAACTGCGAAAGTTTCCAATAAAAATCATATGATCGCTGAAGTAATGTACGGGGCCATGAAAAGTTTTAAAATCAGGAAGCAGTCTCCATAAATATCCATCTTCAGTGATGTAGGCGCCTCGTGCGGAAACGATGGCTTTGAGGGGATTTGTGGGGTGAAAGGAAATCGAGGCAATTTCTTTTTTGAGTAATTCATCAATAGTATAGACTTTTTCAGGAGCTGCCATTTCCGATCTCCACCAAACATCACCATGACCTTTGATGCGACTTTGAATCCAGGTGGTTCCTTTGGTTGGTATCATAGCAACCCGGCTCCAGAGGGGAATTTTTTGGTTTTTTGATGCGATCAAACCGACTTTGTCAGGGGTAATCAGTCCCTTAATTTGATCGAAATGAAACTTTCTATTTTCAGCAGTGATAATATGATCAAAGTGGCGTTTTTTTACCAGATACCATTTTGCATTTGCAAAAACATAAGTAGCAAAATCAAACTTAGTGACAATTTCACTTACGGGAATAAAGCCAATGTAGGTTTTGTAGCTGACCTGTGCAAATCCGTTGGAATACTTTAAAACAGAAAACTTATGGCCCTGGGGGACTGTGGTCAATGTTTGTGCTTTCTCGCTGGGTTCTTTTTTAAGAAAAATATCTTTCAATGTCAGAGCGAATCCCAGATCGTAGGGATCCGGAGTCACATCTTGAATGCGAAATTGGTGAGTTTCCTTGGTGTTGGTGTCGTAAACCAACAGAGTTTCAACCTTAGCTTCGAGAACTGACCAGCGTCGTTTGGATTTTGGATCCAGAACAGATTGTGACATATGCATGGGAAAGATGGGTTTGAGGTCCTCTTTCTTGAAGTACTCATTCTGATAAACATACGCATTTTCGCTGTGAATAACCTGTTCAATTTGTTTCTTTTGCAGATTTGCCAATGAAGTGTAGCCCGAGGGAAATTGGCTTTGAGGAGACTTAAAAAAAGGCACCTGTTCCGAAGTCAGAGTGAGGATCTCCGACGCTTCAAAAGCGGGAATGGCTGCAAAAGCATTTAAATGTAGTAAAAACCCAATGACGAATAGCACTATGATCTATTTTCAGAGGGGAAATCGCTGCAATCAAGACCAGATCTTTGCTATATCTAGTTGGTTATTAACATTTTCAAAAGTGAGGTCTAAATGTCGAGTATTTCATCAATTAAAAAAATTGGAGTTGTGGGTGCTGGCCAAATGGGGAACGGTATTGCTCAAGTGGCGGCTCAATCGGGATTTGATGTGGTCATGTACGATATTCGTCAGGAATCTCTAGACGAAGGTCTGAGAATCATTTCCATCAGTTGTGAGCGATTGATTAAAAAAAACATGATGACCGAAGATCTAAGAAAAACAATTATCCGAGGGATCAGTTCAACAACTCGTATGAGTGATCTGAGTGACTGTGATTTTGTGATCGAAGCCGCAACTGAAAATGTCGAGTTGAAGTTAAATATTTTTCGCCAACTGGATGAAACTGTTCAGAAATCGGCGATTTTAACATCGAATACATCCTCTATTTCAATCACTCAAATTGCCGGAGTGACACGCCGACCGACTCAGGTGGCTGGAATGCACTTTATGAATCCCGTTCCTTTGATGCAGCTGGTAGAGGGTATCCGTGGTTTGCAAACATCACCAGAAACCTTTGCGCTCACAAAGGCTCTTGCCGAAAAAATGGGAAAGACCTTTGTTGAATCAACCAAAGATATGCCTGGATTTATTGTGAATCGAATCTTAATGCCGATGATTAATGAAGCTGTTTATACGTTGCACGAAGGGATTGCCTCTGTGGAATCAATTGATCAAGCCATGAAGTTGGGAACCAATCAGCCGATGGGACCACTGACTTTGGCGGATTTTATTGGATTGGACACATGCTTGGCCATTATGAATGTGCTTCATGATGGTTTAGGTGATTCTAAGTATCGTCCTTGCCCTCTATTAGTGAAGTATGTTCAAGCGGGTTGGTTAGGAAAAAAATCAGGTCGTGGTTTTTATAACTATGCTGCGGTAAAATAATAAAGGAAATCAGATGTCACTTTCATATCAAACAATTAAATTAGATGGGGCCGAGAACGGAATTTGGACTTTAATGATTCATCGTCCTGAGGCTTTGAATGCTTTGAATTTGCAGGTTCTCAATGAAATGTCCGAGGCCTTGCGCCAAATTTCTGAAATGGGCTTCGAGGACGTGAAAGCTCTGATTATTACAGGTGCCGGTGAAAAAGCTTTTGTAGCAGGTGCCGATATTCGTGAAATGAAAGATTTGAACGTGGATCAAGCGATGCAATTTGCAAAGCGGGGTCAGAGTATTTTGCATGAGTTGAGCTTGTTGAAAATTCCTGTCATTGCGGCTGTGAATGGTTTTGCCCTTGGTGGTGGTTGTGAATTGGCGTTAGGTTGTGATTTTATTATTGCCAGCGAGAACGCTAAATTTGGTCTACCAGAAGTGAGTTTGGGTTTGATTCCAGGGTTTGGTGGCACCGTTAAGCTGACGCGTGCTATTGGGATTCGTCGGGCGCGCGAGATGACGATGTCAGGTGAAATGATTTCTGCGGAGCAAGCCCTTCGGTATGGTCTTGTGAATGATGTTGTCCCTGCTGCGGAGTTAATGGCAACCGTTACAAAAAAAATAAATCTTATTCTAACTCGATCGCCGTTGGCTGTGGCTCGGGCGAAACAATCAATCAATGAATCCTTTGATTTAGAAACTGAAAAAGCTTTACTCAATGAAGCTGAAATTTTCTCGCAGTTATTCACATCTGAAGACACTCAAGAGGGAACCGCAGCATTCATCGAAAAAAGAAAGCCTGTTTTTAAGGGTAAATAAAAAAAGGAAACTCCGCGTGAAAGAAAAGCTTATTTTGAAAAATCCTGTGCGAATCGTTACCGCGGCCTCTTTGTTTGATGGGCACGATGCTTCGATCAATATTATGCGCCGTATTCTGCAAGACTGTGGCGCAGAGGTGATTCATTTGGGGCACAATCGATCTGTCCACGATGTAGCAAAAAGTGTTTTACAAGAAGGAGCGCAGGGCGTGTGTGTCTCATCCTATCAGGGTGGGCATATGGAGTATTTTAAATATTTAAGAGACTTGCTGGATCAGGCGGGAGCAAGTTATGTCAAAATTTATGGCGGTGGCGGTGGCGTCATCGTGCATGATGAAAAAAAGGAATTAGAAGATTACGGGATCTCCCAAATATTTCATCCGGATGATGGTCGAAAGCTAGGTCTGCAGGGGATGATTGAAATGATCGTCCAGGGTTGTGATTTTGATATTCTCGAAGCACAAAAAAAAATCGCACAAAAGAAAAATATTTTTGCTGGAGATCAAATCCCATCGATCAATATTGGATTAGCGCTGACGGCCATTGAAAACGGACACCAAGTCCATTCTTTAGATTCATTTGGATTGTCATCATTTGCATCCTCTCAAGGGAAAAAACCTCTTGTCTTGGGGATTACGGGAACGGGTGGTGCTGGTAAGTCGTCTTTAATTGATGAGCTGTCGCAGCGTTTTTTAAACGCTTATCCAGGTAAAAAATTGGGCATCGTCTGTGTGGATCCATCAAAACGTAAAACGGGTGGATCGCTTTTGGGTGATCGCATCCGTATGAATGCATTATCGCGACCCAATATATATATGCGCTCGGTTGCTTCTCGTGGTTCGGGTAAAGAAATAGCATCGACGTTGCCAGATATATTAAATTTTATGCGCAGTTTAGATTTTGATTTTATTATTGCGGAAACTTCCGGTATCGGCCAAGGAAATATGGCAATCACTGAAGTTAGTGATTTATCCATGTATGTGATGACTTCCGATTTTGGAGCCCAATCACAACTTGAAAAAATTGATATGATCGATTTTGCAGATTTTGTTGCCGTGAATAAAGCCGATCGCCGTGGGGCACAGGATGCCTTGCGTGATGTAACAAAACAATACAAGCGCTCGCGCAAAATATTCAATGATGATATTCAAGTTCCGGTATTTTTAACTCAGGCCAGCCAGTTTAATGATGGTGGCATGAATCAATTATTTTTTGCAGTGACAGACGTCTTAGCTGAAAAGAAAACATTGCCTGCTATAGATCCTGTTTTTAAAAACACGGTCTTGTCTGCCGATGAGCATGTGATTATTCCTGCGGATCGCCAAAATTATTTGGCTGAGATTGCGGCGAATGCGCGACGTTATAAAAATCGAACAGAACAATTGGCGATCAAGGCATCTCAATTGGGGGCCTTAGATATTCTAAAAAATGAAAGTTTAATTGATCCTGCTCAAATGGAAGAGAAAAAATCTGAGCTCAAAAAGGATTTCATAGCCGGAGAAATAGAATCCCTACAGAACTGGGATCAATTGGTTCAAACCTATGCTCAGGATGAATTGATTTTTAAAGTCCGGGACCGGGAAATCCGCCAATCTTTGGTTTCAAAGTCGCTCAGTGGCACCAAAATTCGAAAAGTTGTGCTTCCTAAACTATCTGATTGGGGAGACCGCTTTCGATTTTTTAGATATGAAAATATTCCCGGTGAATTTCCCTACACAGCGGGAGTTTTTCCACTCAAACGGGCAGACGAAGATCCTAAGCGAATGTTTGCCGGCGAGGGCACTCCTGAGCGAACGAATAAGCGTTTTCATTATTTGTGCAAAGGCGAAAAAGCTCATCGCCTTTCAACGGCATTTGATTCTGTGACATTGTACGGTCAAGATCCTGATCAGCGTCCTGATATTTTTGGCAAGGTCGGAGAATCCGGCGTCAGTATTTGCACTTTGAATGATATGAAAAAATTGTATGCGGGGTTTGATCTTTGTGATCCAAATACTTCGGTCAGCATGACAATCAATGGACCAGCTCCCATGATTTTGGCGTTTTATTTTAACACGGCAATTGATCAGCAAGTTGAAAAACGCGAAAAGGAACTAGGTCGTAAACTTTCGTCTGCAGAATTTGCTGAGACTGAAAAAAAGACAGTTCAGCTGGTTCGCGGCACCGTGCAAGCGGATATTCTTAAAGAAGACCAGGGACAGAATACGTGTATTTTCTCAATTAATTTTGCACTTAAAATGATGGGTGATATTCAACAGTACTTTACCCAAAATCAGATCAAAAATTTCTACTCTGTCAGTATTTCTGGCTATCATATTGCTGAAGCCGGTGCCAATCCAATCAGTCAATTGGCGTTTACCTTGTCGAATGGATTTACTTTCGTAGAGTATTATTTATCGCGTGGTCTTCAGATTGATGATTTTGCGCCCAATTTATCTTTCTTTTTTAGTAACGGCTTGGATCCTGAGTATGCGGTTCTGGGACGAGTCGCTCGTCGAATTTGGTCGGTAGCCATGCGTGATCTTTACAAGGGAAATGATCGTTCACAGAAGTTGAAGTATCATATTCAAACTTCAGGGCGTTCATTGCATGCTCAAGAAATTGATTTCAACGATATACGCACAACCTTGCAGGCTTTAATTGCGCTTCAGGATAATTGCAATTCGTTGCATACCAATGCCTATGATGAAGCCATTACAACTCCGACTGAGGACTCTGTTCGTCGTGCGATGGCGATTCAAATGATTATCAATCGTGAATTTGGCGTCAGTAAGAATGAAAATCCAACTCAAGGGAGCTATTTCATACAAGAACTCACTGATTTGGTAGAAGAGGCCGTATTAGAAGAGTTCAAACGGTTGAACGAGCGCGGTGGAGTTTTGGGTGCGATGGAGACCCAGTACCAGCGTTCAAAAATTCAAGAAGAGTCGATGTATTACGAACACCTTAAGCATTCTGGTGAGTTACCAATTATTGGAGTGAATACGTTTATCAATCCAAAAACTTTGGCGGCAGGGTACGTGCCTGAAAAGATCGAACTGGCGCGAGCGTCTCAAGAAGAAAAAAACACACAACTTAAAAATGTGCAGCAGTTTCAAATCGACCATCAATCCGATGCCGATCGTGAGCTCAAAAACCTCAAAGCAGCAGCCCTAAAAGGCGACAATATTTTTGCAGCTTTATTGAAAGCCTCCAGACACTGCTCTCTCTTCCAAATGTCTCAAGCTCTCTACGAAGTCGGCGGCCAATACCGACGAAATCTTTAGTTTTCAGCAAGATCCCCCTTAGTTAACGCGCATCCCCTTAAAAAGGTACCAGCTCACTTTTCGGTAACCGAAAAGTGAGCTGGTACCTTTTTAGGTAGGGTTTCTTTGGAAAATTTAACAATTTTGATAATAATGCGTGTCTTCTCGGCAATTTTTGGGTAGTTAATTGCAAAACGGTAAAAGTGTACTCACGGCTATTTATGTAGTGGCTCGAGTACCAAAACTCGAGTGCTTTGAAACTAGAAATATCAAAGTTCTCCATTACAAAAAGGAATAGTTATGAATACAGAAGTCACTTCTAGTGACGCATCTGATGCGTCATCCATCGAAACAGCAGTAGAGACAATCGAAACTGGTCGCACTCCTAAAACTCCAGTACACATCGAAGAAGATATGGAAATGATCAATGGTGATGATGAAGAGACCGAGACGGCTCCATTAGCCAATATTTTTGAATCTTGGAAACTATCAAAAGAAGTTTTAAAGGCCTTAACGGAGATGAAGTTTACAACTCCGACATCTATTCAAACTCAAGCCATTCCACTGCTTCTTCGACGCGAAAAAGATTTCGTGGGATTAGCGGCAACGGGTACTGGTAAAACAGGAGCCTTTGGTATTCCGTTGATTGAATCTATCGACGCCTCTTCAAAGCATGTTCAAGCATTGATCATGTGTCCAACTCGTGAGCTGGCTTCACAGGTCGAAGCGCAAATTCAAAAATTAGGAAAATGGAAGGGTTTAAATACTCTGACTGTTTTTGGTGGATCATCTTACGATCGTCAATTGACGGCATTAAAACGTGGAGTTCATATCGTTGTGGGAACTCCAGGCCGATTGATCGATTTAGTTGAGCGCAAAGCTTTAAAATTAGAAAACGTTCAAACATTGGTGCTGGATGAAGCGGATGAGATGATTTCAATGGGCTTCCAAGAAGATGTTGAAACTATTTTAAAAGCCATGGGTGATAATGAAACTAAACGTAAATGGTTATTCTCGGCGACGATGTCTCCGGAAATTCGCCGTGTGGTGTCTCGGTATTTGCCGGATTACGACAAAGTTGAAATTCACAAGCAAGATTCTGAAAAACCAGATATCGATCAAATTTATTATACCATTTATCCAGATCGTAAATTGCAGATGTTGTCTTCTGTTCTTTATATGAATCAAGATTTTTATGGTTTGATTTTTTGTCAAACCAAACGCGAAGTGATTGAAATCACCGAGTGGTTAAAGCGTAAATCATTTCCGGTAGATTGTATTCACGGAGATCGTCCACAGCGTGAACGCGAATTCATTTTAAATGATTTCCGCAAAGGTCGCGTAAAGATCCTTGTTGCAACGGATGTTGCGGCTCGTGGATTAGATATTAATGATTTAACTCATGTTATTAATTTCTCGTTACCACGTGAAGTTGAAAGCTATGTTCACCGGATTGGTCGAACAGGCCGTGCGGGTAAAAAAGGTTTGGCATTATCGATCGTGGCACCGCATGAAGTGCGAACATTGAAGCGCATTCAGCAGGTAACTAAAGCCATCATGACGAAAGGGCGCGCGCCTTCAAATGATGAGTTGAATCTTTACCGTGTTAAAGATGTGATTCAAGAAATGAACGAAGCGGATAAAAATGAAATGTACGGCCGCGCAGGTAAATTTTTAGAGCGTAAAATGGTCGAGATGAAAGAATTATTCAAATTTGAATTCACAGCTGAAGAATTTTTGACTCGTTACTTAGTGGTCGAGCATCCAGATATTTTTGAAAACCGCGACACCTCAATGGATTTCGTTGGTGATGGTGTTGTGCCTCGTGAAATGCAGGATTTCGGATCTCGTGAGCGTGGACCAGTTGGTCGCGATCGCAGTGGATCTCGTGAATCTTTTGGATCTCGGGATTCATTCCGGCCGCGTACTGGCGGTGGTGGATTTAACCGTGATCGTGGTGGCGATCGTGGATTTGCTCCACGAGAAGATCGTGGATTTGCACCCCGTGGTCCTCGCACGGAAGAACGTAGTGTTTCACGTCCTCGTCCAAATACAGATGCTCCTGCAGCTCGTACGTGGAATGCGGATGACAATGATTCGCGTCCAACACGCAGTTTTGATCGTGGTGAACGATCAGAGCGTCCCGAACAACGTCTTGTACGTCCGGCACCACGATCTCCGCAAGGATTTCGAAAGCAAGAGGGATTTGGTTTTGGTAGCGGTGGCGAAGCTCGTTCAGAATCTCGTGGCAACACCACGGGTGGCAGCGAGCGCCCACGTCGTTCACCAATAAGCGACAAACCTTTTCGTGAGCGCCGTGATCGCTAGTCGATCACGAGCCCACGTTATCAGGAACACAGTTTCCTAATTTTTTAATTCAGCAAAAATTTGATCTGCGCAATTGATTCCATCGCAGGCGGCAGAAGTGATTCCGCCTGCATAACCGGCGCCTTCGCCACAGGGGTATAAACCCTTGTGGCTAATACTTTGTAAAGAATCCGAGTGGCGAGTGACTCGCAGCGGACATGATGTTCTGGATTCCATTCCGTACAGTTGGGCATCTTCAGTGACAAAGCCCTTCATATTTAAATTAAATTTTTCTAGACCTTGTTTTATTTTTTCATACATAAATTGTGGCATCAGCTCGTCCAATCGGACAGCCTTTACCCCGGATGGTGATGATGTGCTTTTCAAAGTATTCTTCGTGGAGCGATTTAAAAAAGACATCATATTTTGGGCGGGAAGTTCTTTGGTTCCCTTGAGTTTTTGCACCGCTTGAAATGCATTTGTTTCTAATTCTCGGCGCAGTTTCATTCCACCTAAAATGTCGGAACCAAAAAGATCATCGTGGTTGATGCTCATCACGATGGCGGCATTTGCAAATGGCGAATTACGATTAAAGTTACTCATGCCGTTGCAAACGATGCCATCTTTTTCGGTGCCACTCGAGAGCACATATCCACCTGGGCACATGCAAAAACTGTAGACCCCAATTTCGGTTTGTTTGTCATGATGAACCAGTTTGTAATTGGCTGAACCCAATTTAGGATGGTCGGCATACTGGCGGTACTGGATTTCATTGATTTTTTTCTGAGAATGTTCAATTCGTAAACCCATGGCAAATGATTTTCCATCAATATGCACTCCGGAATCCATCAAATGATGGAGCATGTCCTCTGCGGAATGACCGGTCGCTAAAATCACATGATCCGAGAGATAACGATCTCCTTGTTCTGTGATGACACCTTCGATGCATTTTGTCCCATAAATCAGTTTGGTCACTTGTGAGTTGTAATGAATTTCACAACCATTTTTTAATAGAAACTCGCGCATTTTAGGAATCACGCGGCGAATTTTATCCGAGCCCACATGAGGATTGGAAAGCCATTGGATTTCTTTTGGGGCTCCAAACTGAACCAACCGATTGAGCACGTAGGGAATATGATCCGATTTGATGCGGGTGATGAGTTTGCCATCAGAATAAAGTCCTGCGCCACCTTCGCCGTAACAAACATTATTTCTAGGATCAAGCTGACCATACCGCCAAAATCGATTGATACCTTTGATGCGATCAGTGGATTCGCTGCCGCGTTCAAAAAGCACGCATGGAATTCCGCGTTCAACAAAGCGAAGTGCGGCAAACAGGCCCGCCGGTCCACTTCCGACAACTATTGGTTTTTTAAATTGAGATGTGTTTTTTGTCAGTCGCTCAAGCGAGAACTCTTCGAGTTTTAACTCTTCGCCTTTTTCTGCGACCTCGATGGAGTAGACAAAATGCGGAGAATGCTTTTGCCTGGCATCGACAGATTGTTTTAAGATGCGATAAGGACCATGATCAGGCATCAACCAACTCAAATGCTGTTCAAGGTCATCTTCTATTTTAATTTTTAAGTCTTTAAAAATCTTCGACATTTCAAATAGTTTATAGCAAAATTAGCCCATGTCAGCAATCACTCGATTTTTACCCAAAAACCATCTGAGTTACCTTATTGGAAAACTTGTTCACGTGCGTTTGCCACGTTTTCTGAGCACGTGGATTATAAAAACTTTTGCTAAGGCCTATCATATCGATCTGAATGAGGCCGAGTTGCCTGTTTCGGAATATCCTAGTTTGGGTGAATTTTTTATTCGAAAATTAAAACCTGGACTACGTCCTATTGGGACCACATGGGCTTTGCATCCTTCTGATTCTGTGGTGACCCAAGCAGGCCGTATTCAAAGTGGCAAATTGATCCAAGCAAAAAATAAGACCTATTCCGTCGTGGAATTTACGGCAGATCAAGGCGCATTGAAGAAATGGGATAACGGCGTCTTTTTGACGTACTATCTTTGTCCGACGGATTATCATCGCGTGCACTCTCCGGTCACGGGAGTGATTAAGAAAGTCACTCATATTCCTGGAGCCTTATGGCCGGTGAATGCATGGTCGACTGAAAATATTCACGAATTATTTTCAGTCAATGAGCGCGTTCTTGTGGAAATTGAAACGGATCGGGGTTTAGTTGGTGTGATGTTTGTTGCTGCAACAAACGTAGGACAAATTATTTTGTCCTTTGATTCAACAATTGTCGGGAATCAATTGCTCTCGTCAGCTAAAAAAATCAAAGACTATAACCAGACTATCACCAAGGGTGATGAGCTGGGAGCTTTTCGTATGGGAAGCACCATTGTGATGATGTATGCTCCAGGAGTTTTAACTGGCGAAAAAGTGGAAGCTCTTCTAGGGCAAGCCGTTCAAGTGAATTCTAATTTTATTTAAACTGGGTAACGGCATTCGGTTGCCGGAGTTTCCATAATTGTGACGGATTTTAAAATAGAGATTTTTAATTGAGCTTTCTCAAAAATCCATTTTGCTAATAATTCTGAGGTTGGGTTTTCCAACCCTGAGACATCATTAAGAATACGGTGATCTAGTTGTGCCAATAAGGGCTTCATGACTTCAGAGATTTCGTGATAATCCATAACCCAGCCTAATTTTGAATCGAGTGAGGATTGCAGGGTTAAAATAATCTTAAAACTGTGGCCGTGCATTCGAGAGCAGGGGTGTTCCGCAGGTAAATTCGGTAAAAATCTGGCCGATTCGATTTGAAAATGCTGCTTCAATTCAAAGTTCATGGTACCTTTCGTAAAGACATCAGAACCTGTTTTATAAAGGATTATTTATGGCTTTGACAACCCTTCATTTGGCGAAAGAGAATTTTAAGTTTTCGAGTGCTCATTTTCTTATTTTCGATGAAAAAAACGCAGAAATGCTACATGGTCATAATTATCAAGTTCGAATTGATATCAGTGGTTCCGAAAATTCGGCGCTGAGTCAGTTGGGATACCTTGTGGACTTCAAAGTTCTTAAAAAAATCATCAAAGCGCGTTTAGATCAGTGGGATGAGCATGTCTTACTTCCAGCCCAGCATCCCGATATGAAATACAAAGTCAGTTCAGATGGGAAAAATTACGAGATTCATTTTCGAGATCGATTTTATTCATTGCCTTTGAATGAGGTTATTTGGTTGGAAGTCAGCAATACCAGTGTCGAGCAATTATCACTTCTTTTAGCAAAAGAGTTTTTTCAAGCACTTAAAAAGTATCATATCAAAAAGATTTGTGTCGAGGTTGAAGAAACGCGTGGTCAAAGTGCATCGGCAACTATTGAATTGTAAATCCTGAGGCGACTTCGCTGGGTTTTAGTTCTTTACGAATGCGGTAGCTCCAAAAACAAATGCGTCCTGGGTTTTCAATCCAGGAATCAATCCGATCCTCAACAACCTGTGGCAGGCCATTGCACGAGGTACTTCCGATATCGGCAATATTGGTAACTTCACTGACAGACCATGACCAAAAACTTTTTTCTCGTTTAGACCAATTGCGGTTGTGGTTGCCGTGTCCTTTTTTCAACCGGGCAAAAAGAATTTTTTCAAGTGTCGGATTGGTGATTTGTTCGCGGGCTTTGGCAATCATTTCTGGATCCGTGATTTTGGCAATGAAACTGTCGCCGATATTATCTTGCGAGCGCACTTCAAAATAAGCAGCATCTTCGGAAACAAGAGTCGATTGTGGTGCAATGATGAAGGGGCCATCAGATCCATAAGACGTCAGATTGAAGGCTGCAAAACGTTGCTGGGACTGAACTCGAACATAAGACCAGTTTTGAGATTCGGAGATTAAAGGAATAACTTTAGTTTCTAAAGAAATTAATGCGATCGATGAATTTGACAGAACATTCATGCGGCGATCTAAAAATTCAAGTTCGATCTGATTATTTCCGGAGTATAAATTTTGGATCCATAATTTATTTTGTTTGAGATCGCTGCGGCGGTAGGAAAGAACTCCTCCTTCGAAAGAGTGGCTGGGGTAGGTCTTTATGATGTTATTATCGTTGCATATGAATTTAGCGTGAAGAGTGCCGGCTTTTTTAAAATGCAGCAAAGTGAAACTTTCGGAAACGGTTTCAGCAGATACAGGGATTAAAGTTACTTGCTGGCGAGCAAGACGAACTTCAGATTCTTCTAAAAGTTGTGACTTAAATTTTTGCAGCCAAGCACGTGTTTCTGAATCAGAATTATTCTGAACATGCAGTTCGCCGGTCAGGCATCCCTGAGGCCAGCGTAGAACTTCAGCAAAAGCAGATTTTGCAATGATCAGAACACACAAGAGGATCAGCAGGGTGGTATTGAGTCTATTCATAAGTCTGGGATCGGATAAACATTGAGCCGACTTAAGCACGGGATTAAAGTTCCTGCGGATTGATAGGAAAAACTGGACTTTGGTTTTGAGGTTTTCTAGAGTTGATGATCAAAATGAAATTCATTGTAATCTTCGCTCTTTTTTTAATAAGTTCTGCAACTCAAGCTGAGGAGGCCGAAGGCAAAACATTTTCTGCGCTGACAATTGGCGCCGAGGCAGTCCAATACCGTTACGTAGAGCCTGGTTTGATTGCGCATCAAGGGTATCTGATTGGGTTTTTTGCGGAATTACCATGGTCGAGGCCATCGGGATTTCAGGGATTATTCAAAGGTAATCTTTTATTTGGTCAGCTGGATTATGATGGTGGCCTCTGCGATGTGAACACGGGGCAATGTTCGGCTTATCAGGCTAAAACAACAGATGTAATTAGTCGAATCACACATCGATTTATTTTTCCAATGCCGCGCGGATTTGATTTTTTTGTGGGACCAGGTTTGCGGTATCTCTATGATCGGGGTGAGGGTTCAGGATTTTACACGCGCACAGGAATATATATTTTTGCGCCCATTGGATTAAGTTTTAAAAAAGATGATTATTCTTTGGACTTGGAGGCGGATATCTTTTTAAAGGGGTTGATGCATTCGAAACTTTCGGAAGCCAATTCAACTTATGGTGATGTAGATCATACTCAATCGGCTGGATTTGGTCATATATTGACAGTCAGTAAGAAAATAACAGATGCAAAATGGTTTCAGAATTTGATTGTGTCCATTTACTATGAAAGCTGGGATGTCTCCCATTCAGATGTGGTGGAATTGCAAGTGAATGGTTCTGCCAGTGGCAAGTTTTTTATTGAACCTAAAAATTTCACACAAGCTTTTGGATTTAAGCTGGGCGTTTTTTATTAATATTCGCTGATCGCAGATATTATCAATTCATGATCAACTAGACATTCAGTGTAAATTGTCATTTTCAGATTGTTTCTGAGTGAGGTACTTATTATCAAATGAAAACACAACAACCAATCACCATCGAATCTATAGAGGGACCTGAAGATATTGTGAAACGACTTTATGAACTGGGACTTTTTCCTTCACTTCAAATTGTCGTGCTTCATAAAATTTCTTTCAATTCAGTCACAGTGATTCAATTTAACGAAACTATACTGGCACTTAACGAAGAGGAGATGACATGTCTGCGTGGGTCTTAGTTGGTTCTCCGAATTCGGGGAAAACCACTCTTTATAATTGGTTAACAGGTTCAAAATTTAAAACAGTCAATTATCCTGGAGCAACGGTCGAGTACAGTGTCGGCTTGCTTCAAAATCATTTAAGTGGGGCTCATGCGGGTTATGCTCCGGTGGTGATTGATACGCCAGGAATCTACTCGCTGCAGGTTCAAAGTGAAGATGAACAGGTTACATTTTCGACATTATTTTTAAAAAAAGCAGAACAAAAAGAAATCACGGGTGTTGTTTGTGTGCTGGATGGAACTCAGTTGTCACGGCATTTGGTTTTGGCCGAGCAGTTGAGGCAGACAGGTTATCCGATTGTTTTTGTGGTCACGATGTCGGATCTTTTATATAAAAATAAAGTTCAATTGGATCTCGAAAAATTAGAAAAAGAACTGGGTTTTCCAATTGTGCTATTTGATGGTCTTTTGGGAGCAGGACTTGAAAAAGTGGTTTTGTCCATGAAGGCTTCCGAAGAGTTTTCAAAGGGACGAAATTTGGATGTGAAAGTGCCAGAATGGTCGATGGAAAATCAACAGGTGTTGATGAAGAAATCTGTTCAGTTGGCGGAGCGGGTGACATCGAAACAGAATCGAAATTTAGAGATCACCCGAATCACACGCCAAATTGACTCTTTGCTTCTGCATCCTGTGTTTGGATTTATTTTTTTCTTTATCTTTATGACATTGCTTTTTTCAGCGATCTACTGGATGGCTGCGCCCGTGATGGATATCATTGATTCCGCATTTGGCTGGTTGGCAGATGTCGTAACCAACAGCGTTCCGGGTTTAGTGGGTAATTTTTTAGGTGCGGGTTTAATTGCTGCGATAGGTGGCGTGGTTATTTTTGTCCCACAAATTTTTATTTTATTTTTAGGTATTGGAATTCTTGAGTCTACGGGTTATTTAGCTCGTGTTGCGGCCTTGATAGATCGCCCACTTTCGTGGATAGGTTTAGGCGGCAGATCCTTTGTGCCGCTCTTGTCGGGTTTTGCCTGTGCTATTCCGGCGATTATGGCCACTCGAAATATCAGTTCAAAAAAAGAACGTCTGATCGCTCAAAGTGTAATTCCGTTTATGACGTGCTCTGCGCGATTACCCGTTTTCGCCCTGATGATTAGTTTTTTATTTTCAGAGAGTCAGCCATTGCTTGCAGGTGCTGTTATGGCGCTTTTGTATTTTTTTGCTATCTTTGTAGGAGCTGTTGCTTCGGGAATATTATCGCGTTTGATTGCTTCGACGCAAAAACCACGTCTGATGATGGAGCTTCCGCTTTATCGAAGACCGCGCTTTAAGGTTTTACTGACTCAATCTGTTCACAGATCAAAATCATTTTTAAGTAAGGCAGGCCCCATTATTTTGGTATTGGCTATTATTCTGTGGTTTGCAACGAATTTTCCACGACCGGATGTTGGTGTTGAAATGAGTGATTCTGAAATTTCTCAGCAAAGTTACGCAGCAAAAGTAGGGCAAAAAATTGAACCTCTATTTATTCCAATGGGATTAGACTGGCGTGCGGGTTTTGGGTTGATATCGGCATTTGCGGCGCGTGAAGTTTTTGTTTCAGCGTTGGCTCTTGTATTTAATATTGAAGGTGATGGCGAAGCCCAAACCGAAAGCTTACTGCAAGCGATGAGAACAGCAACTTTTGCCGATGGAAAACCCATTTTTACTGTGGCTTCCGTGGTGGGTATTTTAATTTTCTTTAGTATAGCTCTTCAATGTATTTCGACGGTGGGCATTTTAAAACGAGAATCCGGATCATGGAATTTAGCCCTGATGCAGTTGCTGATCAGCAACGTTGCGGCCTATATCTTGGCTGTGTCAGTGGTTCAGATTCTGAAAGCCATGGGGTACTGAAAAATTTATTTTTGGCGTTTACTAAAATAATATCGTCGATACCATGATGATGTTTTTTTAAAAAGACTGAGCCAGGTTTCATTTGGAAAAATGTTCACTCGAAATATTCTGTAGGGATCTTCTTCGTGAAGCAATCCGCCACTATCGGTATTGACCGCGTAGTCGTAACCTTCTTCAAAGGCCCAGTCCGCTGCCGCAGGATGAGTGTCGCCATAGGTGAAGGCATAGACGGGGATATCTCGTTTGAATTCTTTTTCTAAAGCCATTTTTGAATTTTTTAATTCAGCACGAGCTTCAGTCTCGGTCATGGACGAGATCTTTTGATGTTGAAATCCATGAGATCCAATTTCAAAAGCCGAATTCAACCAGTGCTGACGATCGATTCCGCTGACAATTTCATGGGGAGGTTCCGTTTCGGAATGATCCCAGATATTTGAATTCACGGTGGCATCGGCCAATAAAAAAAGCTGTGCTTTAAAATCGAATTCTTTAAGTAATGGCGAGGCTATTTCAAGATTGTCTTTATAGCCATCATCAAAGGTGATCACTAAAGGCTTTTTAGGAAATGATTTAAAATCAGTTTCTCCGGATTTAAATTTTTTCAGTTCATTGAAAGTCACGGTTTTGAACCCCCAAAATTTAAAAAACTGCAGATGCTTACAAAAGTTTTCGGCGGTTACAAATATTTTATGCTGAGATTTTAGTTCTGCTTTTGGAATTTTGTGATACATAAGAGTTGGTATCCACCGAGAATAATTCCTTAAAAAATAACTGGATTGATAAAGCCGTAAAATACGACGATAAATCATTTCGGAATTGAAATCTTTTTGAATTTGCAGAGAGATCTGTTGAATTTCTTCATTTTTTAATTCGTCAGAAAATAATGTATTTAAATCTTGTTTCAGTTTATCAGTTGGCAACAACGGACTTATTGAGTTCAGATCGATATCGCCAAAATTTGTTGCGTAATTTTCCTTGAGGTTACTTAGGCGAACAAGACCCATGTACTGAGCTTCGCCAAATGCCACTGTGGGAATGCCCGTGATCAAAGACTCTAGGGCGACACGGCCAGATCCTACAACCAAATCATATTCAGCATAATCAACACTGGTCAAAGCGGGGACTGATTTTTCAATGATTTGTAAAGATGACGTGTGGTTCAGATCGCTGGCTTTTCCACCAATCAAGTAAAATTGAACAGGCTTATTTAATTTTTCGAATAGCTGCGACAGAACCATCAGCACCTGTTCAGAACGTTTCCCTTTGGGGCCGGTCGTTCGACCAATGACAGCAATTTTAAATGGTTCGGTGGGATTCAAATTTGTGAAGCGAGACGTATGGGGTGAGTATTTAAAATCAGTCGAAGAGATTGGGTTTCGTAGCACTAGCAATCGTCGGGGATTGTAATTAAAATGAAAACGCAGTTGATAGTGGATGCTTTCGCAAACAGCGATTAAAAAATCTCCGTACTGATTAAATAGTTTTTTTGAAAATGAGGGGTGTTGGCGGCCGTGCAAAGTAGAAATCATACCAATTCTAAGACCCATGCGAGCCCAGTATCCCAACTTTGCTGCGGCCCGAGAGTGCGTGTGAATCACCTGAATGTGGTGTTTTTTCAAAAAATGACGAAGCCATAAAAAATTTTTTATGAAATGGACAAAGGACTTTGTCTCGACCTCAAGAGTTTGTTTTTTGGCTTTAGTTTCTGCAAAAAAACCATTGGATACTTGAAAGACGTTATGACCATTTCGTGATTGTTGATCAATCAGTTGCGTGGCATAGACTTCGGCGCCGGTCAGTTGATTTTGTGAAAGCAGATGCAGAATATTCATTACGGTTGCAGTGCTTCGCAGGTTTCAGGGGGCGTTTTCGGAAGACTGATTGTCTTGGACCAATCCAATTCGTAATGGGCTAAGATTTCCGTTTGTAATTTGGGATCGCGAAAGATAATTCCCAATTCGCGCGCTTTTAATAAACTATTCATCGAAAAATTTTCAGAGCCCAGAAAAACTGTTTTTGAATCAGCGATGATCACTTTGGCATGTATATAAGGAAGATCCTGCGTTCCCGGAAATGGCATCACTTGGACGGATACACCAAAACTCAACAGTTGGTTCAAATGAGCAAACGCTGTCGACGGCAACATGCCAAGTCCACATAGCGAAGTCATCACTCGGACTCGCACACCACGAATCACAGCCGCTCTGAGGGCGGTGTGAACAGCTTGGTTTCCCATATTTTCGATCCAGATATCAATCGTGGATTTTGCAGAATCAATCAGCTCCACTAATTTGCCTTCGGCATTGACGGGGCTCCAGACTAAATTGGGATGGGTTAGGGGTGGGGTAATCGCTGTGCTCTTTTTAGAATTTTCGATATCCGTATGAAAAACTGAAAGCACTTCGCGCAAAATAGAAGGGTTAGTGACGAAGACCCCTAAATCCCGCATTTGGTGATGCCGCGAGATAAAATTCATCGTTGAGATAAAAACCCGTGCATCATCGATCACAAACATCTTCCAGTGAGTGATCGAGAATCCGGGTGAGGCCATGTGAATGGTCACTCCGGCAGCCTTCAGCTGTTCCACTAAGGCCGCTCGTTTGTCATTGCTGACACAGTACTTGTCGCAAAGAATAGTAACAGAAACGCCGCGCTTTTGAGCAGCCTCGAGTCCATCAGCAATATGCTTTCCTGAAATTCCAAAAATTCCGACCTTGATAGAACGCTTAGCCTGGCTAAAAGCGTCCAACAGCGGCTGATGATCATTATTAGGGGTGGTAACAAGCTGAGGGCTTTGCAGAGCCTCCAGTTGATTTAAAAAGGAGGGTTTACCAAGCTCTAAAGCAAAAGCATAGTGACCGACTAGCACCAGTGAAATAATGAATTTTATCATGAGCCTATTGCCATATATTTTGAATGCTCATGCAACCCAAAATCAGCGTGTTAACATGGTTCTGGCAAATACCGTGTTGCACAAAATGCATGATAAAGCCCAAATTTCAGCAATTCCACTTGAGATGATTATCTTTTAGGTCTTTTGTTTCGAATAGTTGACAGAATCAGCCGATTCTTTTAGATTTTTAATCTTTCGAATGCGGGAGTAGCTCAGTTGATAGAGCGATGCCTTGCCAAGGCATAGGTCGCGGGTTTGAGTCCCGTCTCCCGCTCCAAATTTCCAACTTATCAAAGTGGATTTTGGGGCGGTTCATTGGTTCCGCAACAGAAAAATCAACAGTTCTAACTACTTAAAATCACTCAAATTCGAGATTCAGAAAAAAATTGCAAACCCCTCTAGATCCTTCTAGATGACTCATTTTCCCTGCCAAAACCCTGCCACAGCGGCCTCTTCTCAGAAATATTTCCTGAAGTTCAACTTTTTTGAACTTCAGACAAATTTTCCAAAGTTCAAATTTAAAAATTAAATTTCATTCGAGAAGAGGAGGTCCTTATGGACAACTACGGAGTCATCATCAGGCACTTACGTCAATTAAGTGGCCTGAGTGTTCAACAAGCAGCCCAACAAATTGGACGCAGCAAGGGCTGGCTAAGCGAGATAGAAAACGGCAAAGGCCGTTCTAGAGTTTCAGAAACTGAGTTCCAAAGAATCATTAAAATTCTTCATGGAACTCAGTTTGTACCTTTATTTAAAACGTGGGTTGCAAATTTTAAAAACAAACAGCGAATCAATAACACCTTTGATGGCGCTGTTCTAAAATTCATTCGTATTAAAAAAAACTTGAGCTTAGAAAATGCAAGCAAGCTTACAAAAATTTCTTCAGCACAGCTTTCAAAAATAGAAAACGGTATAAACCCAGTCACCCATGATCTTCGGAATCAGATCATGGTGGCTTATGGATATAGCCCCACCAGTTTTAAAAACCTGAGTTCTGATCCTGTCCGATCAAGGGTTGTTCCGTATAGCTACAAGCTAGCCATTGCTTTAAAAGCTCTTAATGAAAACCAAATTGAGAAAATTTTCTATTTTGCGCAAGAGCTTTTGCAGAATACTAAAGATTTAGAATCTTGTTTTACAAACCAAAGAGACAAGACTGGGGTTCGGTAAAACTACGCCCGATCACTTAAGATAGCAAAATGCACATTAAATAGGACCGTGGGTCATTTCAGTATAGGACAAACATGATTTAAGATTAATTTGAAGTGCAAATGAACGTCAGTTTTGATAAAAAAATCAAGTTTGTTAATATCAAATAAAAGGGAGTTTTATGAAAATTTTATTGATGACTGTGTCCTTATTGTTCTCATTTAGCGCTTCTGCTGAAGAGTGCCAATTTCAAAATGTCGTTAGTAGTAGTACCTGCACAGATGATGAGTTTTTTGTAGCGCTTTGGAATGGAAATATAGAAATTGTCGAGCAAAAGCTGCAAATTAATCCAAAATTAATTAATTCATGTCCTGAGAGCACTTCATATAAAAATGAGTTTGTAACCCCACTTATTTTCGCCTCTTGCCATTCAGTTTATAACAAAAGAGCTGAATTAGTTTCTATATTATTAAAAAGTGGAGCTGCAAACCAGATTAATTGCGAAAGTCGCTTTGCACGTATGACTGCATTGAAATGTGCAAATGCAATTCAGGATAATTCTGTTCGACAAACAGTCCTGAAACTTTTAAAGGCTGCTGGCGCTTCTAATTAATTTTATATTGCATCCATCGTATTCTTCGGAACAGGATATTTTTTATTTCGCAAAAGTCGTTTTCATTAGCTCGATTAGTAAAAAATATATATAGGGAACAAAAAAAGAAGCCACACAGTTTGGATGGCTTCGACTAATTTTAATTTTTTTTAATGAAGTGCTTTTATACAGTCTAGAATTTGTAAAACTTCAAACTTATTTCGCCTGTTGAAATATTTTGATCGGCACTTACATATTCATTTGTGTCAAAACGAGAAAAATAGAGCGTCAAGTAGCTACCTGTAGAAGTACTTTTAACTAAACTGGAATTTACCAGTTCATAAAACGAAAGATCCTTAAAAAGTCCTTTTGCTAGTTTTTGCCAACTTAAGTCTTGAAATGATACCAATCCATCCTGGGTGGCTAACAATACTGAGTACTGTTGTAATTTCAACGACGAAATTTCTGTTGAAAAAATCGTTTGTAATGAGGACGCATCTAATGATTTAAAGGTGATCCCATCATCTACTAAAAGCCTATTTGAAAATTGGAAAAACAAAATATTCTTAGCAGTTAGAGTTTCCTTTCCAGAAGTAATATCGATGATTTTGCTTTTTGAATCATTAAGCATTTTAATCAGAACCGTTTTATCAGCAACAAATTTCGCTTGAAACTCATTGAAAATAGTACCCTCTTTAACGAGATGAAAATCTAATTTCTTTTTAGATGTTAGATCCCACGAAAAATAAGCTACTCCTTCGCGGCCTTCTCCCATTGTCAAGCCACCAATAAGTTCAATTATTTTACCATCCAACGAAAATCTGAAATCATAATTTGGACAAGCTTTTAAAACAGAATATTTGCAGTAGAAATTGCTACCATCGCTGCCAATATATTGTTGTGAAATGCTAGATGCCTCTGGAATTGATTCAAGCTTTGTGGCTATCTTTGTAACAAGATCTAAGATAACGATGGCGTCTCCACAAAAAATAGCGACCTGCTTTTCATCATGACTAAATCGCACATTTGAAATACTTGGCTCAATAAATGTAGGTATCTTCGTTAAATCAATTTCTTCCTTCGTTTTGCTTTTTGCATCAATAAGTTCAAACTTATTAAGTGTTTGAGCTGAAGGTGCTTTTTGAATAATTGCATAACGACCTGATGGCGAATCAATTAGATTAATTATTGCAGGTTTACTTGAATTAATGCTCACCTTGTATGGTTGCGTTGATAAATTGTCTTTATCTAAAAAGACAAAATTGGTTGTATTAGAATACCCCTCATCAAAACGAAAATACTGAGATCCATTGTGAGTTGGCAAAACGGTAGCTCCAGTAAATATTGATGATTTAATAGTTACTGAATCTACCAAAATAGGAGCCGCCTGCAACACGCCAGCGCTTAAGAAATGCATAGTTAGAGTAAAAAAAGAAAATTTTAGCCATTGCTTCATTTGAACTCCTTAAATAGATATCACTAAATAACAAACTTTCGTTGTAATTTCATCAGTTATATTTCTGACAGTCGTGAAGTTTTTACTCAAACAAACTCAGACCTATTCGCGAATATATTACATCTGGCAGCAAAAAGCTTTTTGGGGCGATTGATTTGATATTTATTTTAATGAAGGGGGTTGGACTATTTAAAATCGATTTTGCAGCCATCGCTGCCTTTTTGATTACTGAGTGATCCATCACTATTATAACAGTATGCCATAACAGAATCGTTCTCAAAGTGAAGTTCACCACGTCGATCATCTGCGCAAGAAAATTGAAAGTCATATTCTCCGGACTTTGTTAAATCTTTAATTTCGCTTTTCGTGCACTCTGAAACAGACGCAATGGGTTTACCACAAGCCATTGCGTCACTTAAAAACACAAAGGACTTAAGGGGCATACCACTAAAGGCCCCACTTACTTCCAAGTGCTGTTTCTCGAAAGAGAAGATTAAATCAGTTTTCAAAGCACCTGTTTCGCTCGAGCAAATAATTGTCGTAGCAAAGCTCAAATTTGGTATTGCAAGAAACACTAGAAAAAATATTGAGATGACATTCATAAATATCTCCAATGGTTGAGCCTTTTTATAATATTTAAAATTGAAAATCCAGACAAATCCTAAATCGAATAAAAAGTATATTACATCTGGTAGCCGCGAGCCCTTTCGATAGATACAAGCCATGTTGATCGATACTCATATCCAAGTCTAATTTTCCCAAACCTGACCTCATTCAGAAATACTGCATCTTATTCAGAAATACTGAATGTGGTCTAAACCATTAAAAATACAGCAATAAGTTCAATATAAAATTCTAAACATTCAGTATTTCTGAATCATTTGATTTAAGGAAAGTGGGCTAGAATTTAGAAATTCAAAATTAATTTCAATAACATAAATCAAAAAACGCATTTTACTGGCATGCCTTGCTTTTTAAAAACTACAAAAGCCAAAGGGAAAAAAATGAATGACACTGAAACATCAAAATACATGAAAAAACCAGATTCAGAATGAAAAATAAGTGAGTCGTTATCGATTCGATGACTCACTTATTTTTGATTTAGATAAGTATGATTAAACTACTAAAGATCGAGAATGACTTAAGTAAACACCCCCGCCGCTTCAGTCGGAGTCCTTGTGCCGTTACTGACCACCCCCACTCTACGATTGAAGGTGGTCAGTAACTAGGACTAGACAGTACCGGCGGGGGCATATGTAAGAAAAGGAATAAAAATTAGGAATGAAATTAAAATAAACAAAGAGAGAAAATAAAACATGAGATTCTAGAAAAACAATAAAGAAAACTCAGAAACCCAAATCAGATGTTGTTCATTTGATGATTTCAAAACGTACGATCGAATTATTCACATCATAAAATTGTGGATAATTGAATGTTTGATTTAAAAAGAATATAAATCACTTGCGCGAATTCCTGACGTTATATGCCATCGTTCTCAGCCTTGCTGGGAACAAGATTCAGGAGTACAATCATGTCTGGATTAAAAATCCATAGCTCTAACAAGAAAAAGTTCTTTGAAAATTACATATGGTTAAATACAGAAGAGGCCGCTGAATACCTTAGAACCACCCCTAAACAACTGAGGAAGTGGGTCTATCAAGGCAAAGTTAAGGCGTACAAGCTTTTGAGTAAAAGTTTGCGATTTAAAAAAACTGAACTCGACTCACTCTTTCAAAGGGGGTCGTAATGGGAATAATCGCTTATAAAAAGAAACTTAACGCCGGTGTCGAAAAAGTTTTTTATATGGTGGTGGTTGAAGCCATCAATAAATACACTGGAAAAAGACATCAAAAGAAACGCAGAGGTATTCAGTCTAAACCCAAAGCTGAAACTGTCTACAGAGAGCTTTGGAGTGCGTGTCGAGAAGAAAGACCCGATGGTTTAGGATTTACTCACTGGGGGCCATTATTAGATTCTTATCTTGAACAACTTCATTTAAAAGTCAGATCAAATGAAAATCCAAATGGCTACAGTCCTCAAGTTGTAAAATCTAAAAAAAGCCGTCTAGCCTATGTTCGACATTGGGATACGATTCACTTAGACTTACTCACGCCTCAATTTGTAAATAATAAATTGGATGAGATGGAGTTAAAAGGTCTAAGTCGATCCATGACTTTTCATATTTTGAAAGAAATAAAATGTGTATTTACTTACGCTGTACATACAGGCTGTTTAAAACACAATTTATTTTCAGGAATTAAAATGCGAAAAGTTCCTAAAAAAAGAAAAGAAGCCTTAACTCACGAAGAGGTGGATCTTCTTCTAGGTGAAGCACAAAGGCGTGGTCACAATTACTATTATATTTGGCTACTGACAGTGACGTTGGGTCTTAGAAGAAGTGAATTAGCTGGTTTAAAATGGCTTGATATAGATTTTGAACAAGGGCTTATTTACCTTCGAAGACAATTAATTCCTAAAGAAGGAATTGTCCTATTTCTTAAAGACAAAGAAGAGCGAGTTGTCGCAATTCCAAACTACATAGTCCCGGTTTTTAAAGAACTGAAGCTAAAATCGAAATCAGAATTTGTCATTGATGTCGATTGTAGTCGCTGGAAAGATGGACATCAAGCTCGGGTCTTAAGAGAATTTTGCCAAGAAATTGGTATTAAGGAAATTACACATCACCAATTAAGAGCTACACATATAACGTTAGCTTTAATTGATGGTGTCCCCCTAGGAATCGTCAAAGAAAACGTCGGACACGCCAAACTAAGTACGACGGATGAGTATTTCAGATCAGCAGGCATTAATATGAAAGGCCAAACTGATGGATTGAAAATCAACGTACCACAAAATAAAGAGGGAAAGGTGATCTCGATGAACAAAGCGAGGTAAACCCTAAAATCCCTGCCAACCCCTGCCACCATATGATAAGTTATTGAAATTACACGAGCGGAATCTCCCGCTCCAAATTTCATTCTGGGATTTGGAGCTTGGTTCCGCAGATTTCTAAAATGTCATAAATCCTAAATAGTTGAAAATACACAAATGAAAAAATAAAAACCACGAGTTTTAATGTCTTTGTTTCATGAAATTTCAGCAGATTTCAAAGTCAGATGATAAATTGATGACCGAAAGATGACAGGGTTTTCTAGCTTTGTTATCTGAATGGACATTGATTTTATTTTCTGAATTTTGCAACAGGGAAACGGTGATCAAATCCGCGAACCTAATGATAACCATTCACACTGTTCGAGATTCACGATAATCATGCCAACAATGCTTAGTCGCCAGTGACTGAGTATTGTTGTTTCTATTCTTGAACTTGTTCTTTGATTTCAACGGCTCACAGCTATTGATCAAACCGAAAAATCAGAGTCAGTAAGATGATATATATATTATTTCTGTCTGTAAGTTGGAAATTCAGAAAGATATTTAAATTAATTACTGCATACAAAAAAATAAAATTTTGTTTCGAATGATGATACACAATTGTTACTAAATATCTAAATCCACTGATCATCAAAGTTCAGTGAATTTAGAATGTCTATTTCCAAAACCAAGGGGTTCGTTACATCTGCGCTTTAAAGCTGTGGCGCCATCTTGCTGACACCGCCTTTAAGTGAAACCGTCCTCAGTTTAAACTCTCAAGTAACTAATAGTCGCTAAGAGGTCCGCAACTATTACGGATTAGGTGCGCAGTATGTAATTTATCTTTTACAGATAAATTTCAGTTGGACGAAACCACCTTCAACTTCGCCTTCGACGCGCGCTAGTCCGCCGTAAGATCCGTCATTTAACTGGCGTCCACCGACTGTAAGAGATTCTTCTAAAATAAGCTGGCTACCGTATTTCAAATATTTCAAATTGCTCTTTGATTTGTAATTAGGATTTAATTTCCCGCCGATCTTGTCCCAGCTCTCGCCAATAATATCAGCTTTTGCAGATACTGTATCAGTTGTTAAAATCATGGTTTTATCGAAACTTGCATCGCCATTTCCAAAATAGCCATAGCAGGTATAGTTGAAAGTCGATGCCATGCTAATACTGCCAATTAAAGATAATCCCAAGAGCGTTGATAAAGTTTTCATAAAATCTCCTTTAGTGTGTTTAAATAAAATGTATAAAAAGTTAAAAGTTTTTGACGCTGTTACATCACAAAAATTATTCAGCTTCAGTCTGCAGGGTCACCTGGCAAACGGCCGTATTCTGGTAATGCAGGTATGTGTGGTCATCTTCACGTACAATTCTAACTTTCAAGTTGTAGTTCAAATTTTGAAACGAATCGTTTGATGATGCTTTTGCCAGAGATACAAACTGCAAATCAAGTTCTGTCCTTGTTCCATAGTGGGTGTAATAAGGCCCATCGCTTACTAAAGCTTCGATCTTTAGATCGCCATTTTGACTTTGATTTATTTGTAGAATATTAAAGAACCCATAAAATTCTTTTAGAGTGGCATCATTGACTGAAGTCAAAATAAAATGTTTCGTTTGTGGGTAGTAAATGAAATCCAAAAGTGTACAAGAAAATGATAGGGAAGTGCCCGAGGCTGGACGAATTATCAGTTCATCTTTTTTTGTTTTAGATATTTTGTTAAACGGAAATCCGGCTTCAGCAATATACTTAGCAGAAATTTTATAAGCACCAGTTCTTTCAATACCTAAAAGACTTGCAATTTCATGTATAGCTATTCCTTCTTTTAGATTCGTATCTGTAATGGCAGCCCATCTCGCACGTTGAATGTAAATAACTTTTGTTTTACGATCATTTACTGCAACTGAATTCTGAAGAGTATCCTTCGTTGCAATCACTTTTAAATCGTCTTCGACAACAATAAATTTTACTTTTTTTAACAGTTTGTTCAAACCTAAGTAATTCATTTTAATAAATGAATTAGGATCAGTGAATTCGAGTCGTTTTAATCCGCTGTAAAGACTCATCTCAAAGTCTACGCCTACTTCGTCTCCGCCCCCGCCAGCGACTCCGCCTCTTTTTGTTTGAATGCTTTGCCGGATAGAGCCCATTGTTTTCTCGAAGCGGACAGTTTGATTTGAACTTTGTCCATCCAATAAGTCGGGCTGCTTATTGGATGGAGGAGAGCTTTTAGTTAACTGAGGTAGGGATGATTTCTTCCCAATTTCAAAACCTTTTTTATCGAGATTTTCCACTCTTAAAGCTGTCAATGGTTTAGACGCTACTTCTGTGAATTGGGCGAAAACCGGTATCGATTTTGTTAATACCCCTATTAGAATGCATCCAAGTAACATATGCGTATTCATAAACTCTCCGTCCTTATCGTATTCAAATAAATGCAAGCATCGAACCGGATCAATGTTGCTTTTGTTGCGTTCACTTAAAACCTTTATAAACGCTTTGCGTTAACATCGCTATATCATTTTGGTATTAAATCACTGATTATTCTTACAAATAGTAATGAATAATCAATAAATACATGATATTATTAGTAATATGTCTATTTTTGAATATCTAGATTATCGTGCATTTTTGCGAAATTATATTGATCATCTTCCAAAAAAGGGAAGAGGTGAAATCAATAAAATGGCGCTGTTTCTTGCAGTTCACCCAAGTTTATTGAGCCAGATTTTAAGCGATCAAAAAAATATGAGCTTAGAGCAAGCTCAACTGATGGCGGAATATTTAGGTTTTACTTTTCAAGAGACGGAGTACTTTCTCTGCTCCGTTCAGTTTCAAAGGGCAGGAACCACAAAGCTTCGAGTTTACTTCAAAGAAAAATTGAATGTGCTACAGAAGTCTTCTTTGGAGTTGAGTGAGCGGGTTAGGCAGGATCGTCAGCTTAGCGAAGAAGAGAAATCTATTTTTTACTCGCACTGGCTTTACGCAAGCATTTGGCTACAAACATCGCTACTTGGCGGTCAAACTTTAGATCAAGTCGTCAAACGCTTTGAAATTTCGCGTGAACGCGCCGTTGAAATACTTCAATTTCTGGCAGAGACTCAACTTTGTGTTTTCGAAAATGGTTACTATGTAATGGGTCCGCAAAGCATTCATCTTCCACGAAACTCAGTCCATTTAACAAAACATCATACCAACTGGCGATTACGCGCCATTGAGGCAAGTGATAAAATTTCTCAAGAAGAATTGATGTACACAGCGCCGATTTCAGTTTCGAAGGCTGACTTTAAAAAAATACGAAATCGCTTAGCTGATGTCATAAAAGAAGTGACGGACATCGCGATTAAATCTGAAGCCGAGGAGCTTGCTTCCTTTAATTTAGATTTTTTTCGGATTAGAAAGTAATCAAAATGGCAGAGAGGCACTATTCATTAAGTTCGATTTTATTCGACTTGACTACTTTTTTTGTAAAAGCGGTCTTTGACAAGAAGGCTCTGAATTGTAACCGGATCAGGAAGGTTGCCTTCTTAGGTTGTTCGCACCTACGGACAGAACACAAGTATCTGAGGCTTCAAAAAGCTCAGGCGCTATAGATTTAGAACCCCAAGATGAAGGGTTATAAACTGCGCCCCTCCGGTCAGACAGTGCTCTAAATAAGCGCGGTCGGGGATTCGAATGTAAACGCAATTACTCAAGAGAGTAAAAAATCCGATCATACGACAGGATCAACGAATATTTCCACCGAAGGTACGACAGCGGTTTTAGATCCCAAATACACATCTAATGTTTTAGATCAAATACTCAGTCGACCTCATCGTTTGGTGAGTGCGATATGTTTGCGCTCATAGAAAGAAAGAAACAGCGGAAATTTTTTTTCGAGCAGAATAGAGATCAAATAAAAAATAAAGTGGCCCATGGGCGTGGCGATCATTTAGAAATTCTATCATGGTTTTCAATGTGTGAAGATCAAGTTCAAAATAGTTTTAATCATACGTTGAAAAAAATTTCGACACTAATTTCACAAAAAACAGCAGCGCTGTTTCAAATGTCGAGCAAATCGATACGTTGCTGCAGAGGGATCGGACGTGAGAAATAGATGCTTTAACTTATCTGCACTTTAATGATTCTTTGACGACCCAGGTAGTCATTTGCTATTTCGCGGTAAGTCTTTGCATTCCAGTTGAATTCCATGAATCAATAAATATAACATGTTGAGATCTTCGAAGATTAGAATCTGTAACAACAACTTTAAATAGGGAGTCTATATGAAAAAAAATATTTTGGTTTTAATAGGATTTTTAGCAGGATCATGCGCATGGGCGGTGGGTGGTATGATTGGTGGTGGCGATGTAGACCTTAAGTCAATTATGACTTGTAGCGCGCAGGGTATGGACCCCATTCATGAGGGGACATCTTTCGTTGAGGTCGCAAAAGAAGTGGATTACTACGGTGAAGTTATTCCTGATTCAACGTTAAGAGTTGTGACTTTGAATAAAAACCATAAGCCGATTAGTTATTATGTCACTCATGTCACTGAACTTCTTCAAGATTCTAACTTGAAATGGTCATTTAATATTTGGCAATACGATATTGGTTCGCAAGGAAATAAAAAAATCGGACTTTTTGTTTGGGACGAATCCGTTCAGCGCGGACATCTTAGTGTATTATCTCAGAATAGTACCAAAGATATTATGCTTTATAACTGTCATCAGTAATAAGCTCTTTACGCTTTTTTCGGAGGGTTCATTCTTAGCCCTCCGACTGGTTTATCGAATCAAAAAGACATCAATTGAAATCATCACAGTTTTTGAAGGCCATCGACAACTCAATAAAAAGATTTAAAAAAAATAAACTAGCCTAACTCTTTAATAAGATACAGTCATGCGTACCACAACGGCGCGCATTTTTATTTTCAGCGGACGGTGAAATTAAACTGCGTCAAACTTTACTTATATCTGAATTAAACCAGATATAAGGAGGTCTTAAATGAACAAAGTTGTCGCAGTCTTTATTTTTAGAAAAAAATGTCAGCATTTATACCATGATGACAAAGCTACCCAAAGCCCTTCAGAAAGGGCCATTTACGTATAAGCAAGCCTTGGCCTCTGGACTCAATTTGAGAACGGTTAGAAAACTTGTCGCCGAAAGATAAGTTTTTAAAACAGCTTTTAGAAACACACGGACACTAAAGGAGCCACTTTTGTTATTGAAAAGAGCAAAAAGGACTATAATGAAAAAACTGCTAGTGGAAGTAAGGCTGTTGTCGTAGGTGGCGCTGTTGGGGCCTTAGCGCCAGTTGGCGGAGAAATTTCTCTTTCAATCGTTAATAGTATCAGGCAGTTTTTTTATCTGCACATATAGATTTAGTCCTGATCTTTTAATCTGATCTCTAACTGTACACTCAACTGCCATCGCTTCCGACAGGCCACATTTTTTTGCGATTTTATAAGCTAGTTCAATACTTACAAATTGGCGTCCTTTTTCTATATCGCAAAGCGTGCTTTTTGAAACTCCCAAATACTCAGCCATTTCTTTTTGAGTTAAGTTTTTCATTGTTCTAGAGGATCGTAAAAATCCACCAAATGAGATGGGTCCCATTTCTTTTTCTAAAATTTTTGTTAAAGACTTAGTATTCATGTTTATTGACCTCAATAGTTGTGATCTCTATGGATTCATTCGTTTCAATATATATTACTCGATAAGCCTTATTGAGTCGAATAGAGCGCTGACCTGTGCGATATCCCTTGAGTGGCTCGTCATGATATCCAGTGAGTTTTCTGACTTCTCTAATTCCTATTCTTTCAATCGTTTCGGGCCAATATCTTAAAGCCTCTTTTATATTCTTTGGAAGCTTCGTCAGCTGTTTCACTGCAAATTTAGTTAATACGACGTTGGTTTTGCTTTTCAAGCTATCCCATATAGTACGGCAATATACCGTACTTACAATAAGTTGTCAATAGGTGTAAGCAAGACTATTTTTATGCTAGAATTAGCTTTGATGGAGTATGGGGTAATCATTCGCGCGGGCTTCGGATGATTAAAAGCTAGATGACACGCTGATGACATCAGGTAAGTTTGATTAATAAAATCTACAGTTTTAAGTAATTAAAAACACATGCCAGAAAAATGATTATTCACGTCGATATTTCAGGCTTATTTATAAGTAAAATTATCTTTTTGAATCCCATGACATATGCTTGCATAATTTTGGCTATCGACAGGCAAAAGTTAGATAAGTTCCTTCGTCCTCAGATAGAACGCCTGGTTTTCTCAGGTGATTTAGTTACTTTTGAAACTTTCGTTGTTGAAGCGCAGCCCTGAAAAAATATAGCCGCTATAATTATTGAAGTTTTAATGATTGGATGCGAAGTCTTCATAGGTGAACCCTTTCAAATATAGTACTTGGGATTGTTATATATAATCTGAGGCTTCTTCACGAAAACACAGGGCTTACTGACAAGAATACCGTTCGACTAATTCCCAAATTCTATTGTCCATTGTCATTCGAGTGATTCCATTTTCAGAGTGAGGCCATTCCGTGACGGAATACTCTAGCTCCCATGGTCCTGTAGTAAATCCACTACTTGTGATTTTTTTGACCCAGTCGCCTTTTGATTCTGAGTGAACGTTGCCTATAAGAAAGTGAGTGCCGAAATCACTAGTCTTATCAAAGGCTCCTGAACAGTAAATATTCATCACTTCGAAATTGTAACTCTTCCAACTTCCAACAAGTCCGCTTTTTTCAATTGAGGCGCGGTCGACTGAGGCGCAGGCTGAAAGAACAACCATCATACCGATATAAACTACCGCCTCTGCGATCAATTCCAGCTTTTTCATAGTTTATTAAAATCCTCTTTTTTGTAATTCACTTTGAATGATCGTGAAGCCATGTTTACTTTGATTTGAATTTGTTCTTATTCCCAAACTTCGAATATATTCAATAAAATTTTCATTACCGCTTAAGCCATAGGTGCTGGCCACGGTTTCGGCATCGGATCTTGATTTATCAATCATTCTTAAAATAGACAAACTGGGAATTCTCGAGGCGTGGGTGTCCCAGGCCTTAAAGACTTCGCAGTAAAATTCGGCCTGTAAATTTTCTGATCCCAAAGTTGTTGTCGAAGAGGGGAATCCAACTTCTTCAATATGAATAGGCTTTGCTGTGAAGCTCACTAAACTTTGAAACAAAGTTGAGACTAATGAATTGGCTTTCACTTGAAAGCTTGAATCCAGGGGATAATAAGTAATGCCGACTAAATCCACAACCGCAGCCCACCCGGTGTCATCGAAAACATCAGGAGCCAAGCGCCCACCCGAAGAGGGCAATACTTTAGTAGAATCTGTGGCGCCAGAAGCCGTGATCACAAAACCAAGTTTTACAGTGGGATGGGTGGTTTGAAGATAGGCATTCAAATCAAATAAAAAATCAGGATAATCATCCCAAAAATTAGTATCCGCACCAGGATCATAGCCATCGATTTCATTGCCAATAATTAAATGGGTGACATGGGTAGGGCTTATTTGAGTAAAAACATAATCCAGCATGGCGCGTGCCCGAGTTTTCATAGTCGCCGTATTAAAACGAGTCGCAGTAAGATCCGAGGGTACAAATTTTCCAGGTACATCCACGGGATGAATTCGTAAAGTGACTTTTATGCCATCAGAAATAGCTAAAGCATTTAAAGCCGCCAATGCGCCAAACGGATCAGTGAATGCACCCGATGTTACACCAGATCCGGCACCTTCAATATCACTCCAATTAAGATGTAATGTTTGAAATTGGCCGCCTAAACTTTTTAAATGATTCAAATTATCTGTGTAGTTGCCAACGGAAGGCACATCCAGAATATCCATACCGAATTGACGGGTGCCTTTATCTATAGGCGTTGAATCGCAACTAAAAACTGTGCTGCCATCAGTATCCGCAGGATTCGAAGTGCTGGGTTTACAGCCGAAGAGTATACCGACAAGTGCAAAATTAATAAGTGTTAATTTTATGAAAGAATTATTTTTCATCACAAAATTATTTTGCGTTTAAATACTTAAAAAGTCATCAATGATCTTGTGGCTGATAGACTGTTTTAATACCCTAGTGTTTGAATATGACATTTTAATGAAATCGTTTTGTTTGTCTGTGTTTTAAGATCAGTTAAAACTACAAACGGACTGGATTGGTTATCGTGGATCAATTTCAAATAAAAATCAGAAGTTAATAATTGTAAATTGCCGCTGCTGACCAGTGGAGTGAACATTTTATTTTTCTGAGCGTTGCTTTTTGGAAGTGCGAAAAGCAGCTGATGATTCATTAAGTAGTTGGGAGTTTCTTGATTCGTGTTTGTTAAAAACTCATTTTTATAGGTATTCCATGTAAACTTTTGAGTATTGACTTGAATTAAGAAATCATCAGCGCTCTCAACCTGAGATGTTCTGACTGAAGGTGATGTTTTAGTGATGCTTGGGCCGGTGGCTTCAATTGTGATATTTTCTTCGGCGTTGGTGCAGAACAGACTGCTGTATAAGCCAGATTCTTTTGGTCCTTGCTCAGATGAATTTGCAAAGCTGGTGTTATTGAAAATCATGAGCATCGATAAAATAAATACTTGTCTTTTATTAATTTTTTTCATAGGCATCCTTATAAGTCCATTTCGTTGTTTAATCAATTTCTAATGGATTCTCTCATCATAAATTGGCTCAAACAGTGCAATATATACAGATGTCATGAGGGCTCCTTCATTGAATAGAGTTCCCTGGGTTCACCAAATAAGCAATTTTAAATATATTAGTTCCTACTTATAAACTAACCACAGGTTTGAACCCACCATAAATCATGCGTTTCCCATCGAAGGGCATCATCTCGGGTCCCATGTCTTTTAGTTTTGGATCGGCCATGACTTTTTTCATGACTTTGTCGCGGTGGGCGCGCGACTTGTAGACAATCCACGAGAAGAAAACAACTTCGTTGGGTTTGAGTTTCACGCTCTGAGGAAATGAAGTGTATTTTCCAGTTTTGACATCGTCCGCAAGACATTCTTTGTATTCTAGAGCGCCATGTTTTTTCCAAACTCGGCCGGCAATTTTAGCGACGTGTTCATATTTTTTAATGTTCTTTTTTGGAACGGGAACAACAAAGCCATCGACGTAGAGAGCCATTTAAATCCTCCTGTGTTTTATTTGATGACAGCGATTAATGAATCGCTGTGGGTTCTGGTTTAAGATCCATAAGAGCTTTATTGGTTTCCATATCGACAGGAACAGAAATTTGTTCATGCACGATCATCCAAGCTCCGTTTATTTTTCTAAAACCGCCCGTGTAGCGCACCCAACTATCGATGGATTGATTATCACTGGTTGTGCCGATCATATGTGAAAGACAATGAACAAATGCCAAATCTCCGTTTACGTGAATTTTAACATCTTGCATTTCAAATAGATCAGTGGATTTCATCATGGGCATCATTTTTTCCCAGGATTTTCGGTACGAGGCTTTTCCTACAAATTGCAATGGAGGAGTCATATCAAAAGCGACAACATCGTCAGCGTAGAATGACATGATTTTATTGATGTTCATGGATTTAAAGGCTTCCGCAAAATCTGACATACGCTGGCGCACTTCAGCCTCGAGGTGAGCGGAAATTCCGCGTTTGCTTTCTGTGAACTCTGCAGGTTGCTGTTGGGTCATAAAAAATCCTCCTGTTGTAAGTAGCAGTGGGAAAGGGAAATCTTCCCCAAAACTCATATTTTCTAATGACATCGCAAAATAGGCGCCACATGTTAACGGTGCATTACATGTCGTCACCAAAAAATGGCAAAAAATGATTTTGTCTCATTTTGAAACAGTTGAATTCAAATGAAGTTGGATAAAAGCTTAGTAGAGAGCTTCTGAGATTTATTTTTACGGTATAAAAAGTGCTACTTCTTTATTTGTTGAACTTATTTAATTTTAAACCAGGAGGCCTTTTTGAACTTAAAAGCAAAATCACATTTTAAATTATTCTTGACGGGATTAATTGTCGCTGGATTTTTAATCTCTTCAGTGAAGGCTTCAGCTGCTGACTGCCAAGATATCCAAAGATCACAAGTGCAAGCTGATATTGAGCTGTATCGTTATGCCCAGAAACATAAACCCGGGGCAGAACAGTTTTTTATTGGCAGAGCTTTACAGCATGAATTGGATAATCTTTCTGGTGAAGATCTGGACAGTTTAATTCAGCAGATTGAAGGAAGCATCGTGAAAGCTGAAATATTCGAAGGTTGCAGTACAGAATACACGAGAGAACAAGCCGAAGCTCTTAAAATGGAAAAAGAACAAATTAAAAAGTTATCCGATCCGTATCAATTAAACTAAATTGCCAGCAATTTTTATATCATTTTTACACCCGGCGGTCCTACCCTAGGAATACCGCCGGAGGTTTTTTATGGATTTCATCATTGCAGGGATTGTTGGCTTAGGTGTTTTAAGTTATTTGACCTATGCCCTTTTCAATCCAGAGAAGTTTTGAGGACATCATGGAAGCAAATGATGTTATTCAACTGATCGTCTATATCGCTGTTTTTCTACTTTTAACACCCATTCTAGGTGCTTTTATCGCTTCTGTTCTGATGGGTAAGAAAACATTTCTAACACCCATTCTGGGATGGTTAGAAAAAGCTATCTATAAATTTTCTGGAGTTAACCCCTCTGATGAAATGAATTGGAAGAGCTACGCCAAATCCCTTTTGGTGTTTAACTTTCTTGGGTTTCTATTTGTATTTCTTTTGCAGCTGACGCAAAAATATTTGCCACTGAATCCGCAGAGTCTTTCCAATATCAGTTGGGATCAAAGTTTTAATACAGCAGTAAGTTTTATGACGAATACGAATTGGCAATCTTATGGTGGTGAAGGCGCATTATCATATTTGACGCAAATGCTGGGATTAACAGTACAAAATTTCGTTAGTGCGGCAACGGGTATAGCTGTTTTTGCGGCACTGGTGCGGGGAATTAAAGTTAAACAGACTTCAAAGATTGGGAATTTTTGGGTCGATTTAACACGCTCAACTGTGTACATACTTCTTCCGTTGTCTCTTGTTTTTTCTGTTGTTCTTGTGGGGCAAGGTGTGATTCAAAATTTTTCGAGTTATCAAGTTGTCACCACGTTAGAGGGAGCGACACAGTCCATTCCCGGAGGTTTGGCCGCTTCGCAAGTTGCCATCAAGCAACTTGGAACCAATGGTGGTGGTTTTTTCAACACAAACTCGGCGCATCCTTTCGAAAATCCGACTCCATTTTCTAATTTTTTACAAATGCTTGCTATTTTACTGATCCCCGGAGCACTTGTTTTTGCGTATGGAAAAATGGTTGGCTCCTTCCGGCAAGGGATCACTATTTTTTTAGTGATGTTTTCTGTTTGGATTGCAGGTCTTGGAGTTTCAATTGTCTCTGAGTATTCTCATAATTCTGTTCTGGGATACTCAGGAATTATGGAAGGAAAAGAAACTCGATTAGGCGTCATCAACAGTTTAATTTGGTCAACAGCAACAACTGTGGCTTCCAATGGATCTGTCAACTCGATGCATTCCAGTTTGTCACCATTGTCTGGTGGCGTGGCTCTATTTAATATGCTGATGGGCGAAGTTATATTTGGCGGAGTCGGTGCGGGAATGTACGGGATGCTTCTTTTTGTTTTACTGACAGTATTTCTTTCGGGTTTGATGGTCGGACGAAGTCCTGAATATTTGGGTAAAAAAATTGAATTTTACGAAATGAAGTGGACGCTCTTTGGTATTCTGGCTCCGTGTGCCATTATTCTATTGGGAACAGCGGTCTCGAGCGTGCTTCCGATGGCATTATCAAGTCTGACAAATAAGGGACCGCATGGGTTCACCGAGATTTTGTATGCATTCACATCAGCTGCGGCAAATAACGGAAGTGCCTTTGCAGGATTAAACGCGAATACGCCTTATTTTAATATTTTACTTGGTCTGAGCATGTTGATTGGACGATTTGTAGTGATCTTGCCAGTTCTTGCGATTGCGGGAAATTTAGCAACAAAAAAAATAACACCGACTTCGTCAGGAACTTTTGCAACGGACACTTTTACATTTGGTGTGTTGTTAGTCGGAGTGATTTTGATTGTTGGTGCATTGACTTTTCTTCCGGCACTTTTTCTGGGTCCTATTGTTGAACACTTTTTAATATTAAATGGACAAACATTTTAGTCGATTGAGGTCGTTATGGAATTATCAAAAAAACAAGAAAAACAGTGGCTCAATCCGAAAATTTTATTTCCGGCATTGAAAGAATCTTTTTATAAATTAGATCCTAGGATTCAGGCTAAGAATCCGGTCATGTTTGTGACCGAAATCGGAGCATTGTTGACGTTGCTGATTGTGCTTTTTGGAAAGAGCTCGTCACAATCCTTTGAAATACAAATTACGGTGTGGCTTTGGTTTACGGTGCTGTTTGCTAATTTTGCTGAAGCCATTGCTGAAGGGCGAGGTAAAGCACAAGCTGAAGAACTAAAAAAAACAAGAACGACCACCAAAGCTCGTTTACTTAAAGATGGAATTGAAACCACTGTTTCGGCGTCAGATCTCAGAAAACATGATGTCGTCATTTGCGAAGCGGGTGATCTTATTCCCGGAGATGGTGAAGTGATCGATGGTATTGCCAGTGTCGATGAGTCCGCAATCACCGGAGAATCCGCTCCTGTCATCAGAGAAAGTGGTGGTGACCGAAGTGCTGTGACGGGTGGAACTAAAGTATTAAGTGATCGCATCGAGATCGTCATTACTGCCGAAGCGGGAAATAGTTTTCTGGATCGCATGATCTCTTTAGTTGAAGGGGCTCAACGACAAAAAACTCCCAATGAAATAGCACTGAGTATTATTTTATCTGGACTGACGATCGTTTTTGTTCTGGGTGTGATGACATTGAAGCCTTTTGCTGATTATGCCAGTCAAGTCACGGGACAAAATTTGGATGAAATCATGACGGTTCCTGTATTGGTGGCTTTATTAGTTTGTTTGATTCCAACCACAATCGGTGGACTATTAAGTGCCATTGGTATCAGCGGGATGGATCGTCTGATTCGAAGAAACGTGATTGCGACCAGCGGTCGGGCTGTCGAAGCCGCCGGAGATATCGATGTGCTGTTGTTAGATAAAACAGGCACAATCACTCTTGGAAATCGAATGGCCTCTTCTTTTTTAGCGGTGTCTGGTGTGCGTGTTGAGCGATTGGCCGAATCCGCACAGTTGTCATCTATGGCGGATAGCACAGCGGAAGGGCGATCGATTGTTGTTCTTGCGAAAGAAAAATTTGAACTTCGCGCAGAAACACTGACGCCCCAAAATGCCGAATTTATCCCATTTGCTGCGCAGACACGTATGAGTGGCGTGAACTTTAAAGATCAAAATGGCAAAGACAGACAAATTCGAAAAGGGGCGTCTGATTCTATAAAAGACTTTGCTAAAGAATCCGGATTTAAAATTCCTCCAGATCTTGATGGTCTTGTTGAGCAAGTCGCCAAAGCAGGTGGGACGCCACTTGTGGTTATAGATAATGGAGACATTCTGGGAGTGATTCAACTTAAAGACGTCGTTAAAGGTGGGATCAAAGATCGGTTTGCTGAACTTCGAAAAATGGGAATTAGAACGGTTATGATTACAGGTGATAATCCATTGACGGCAGCAGCCATTGCTGCGGAAGCCGGTGTGGATGATTTTATGTCGCAAGCAACACCTGAGGCAAAGTTGAAAAGAATTCGTGAAGAGCAATCTCGGGGACATCTTGTTGCCATGACTGGTGATGGAACAAATGATGCTCCGGCCTTGGCGCAAGCTGATGTGGGGGTCGCCATGAATACAGGAACGCAGGCGGCTCGTGAAGCTGGTAATATGGTGGATCTGGATTCGAATCCAACAAAGCTGATTGAAATTGTTGAAATTGGAAAACAGCTTTTGATGACTCGTGGAAGTTTGACCACATTTAGTATTGCGAATGATATCGCAAAGTATTTTGCAATTCTTCCGGCCTTATTTGGAACATTGTATATCATCCAGGGGCAGTCCCAAGGTCCTTTGGGAGAATTGAATATCATGGGTCTTGAAAGTCCTCAAAGTGCGATACTGAGCGCTGTGATATTTAATGCACTTGTCATCGTGGCTTTGATTCCATTGGCTCTTAAAGGAGTTCAATATCAAGCTTTAGAGGCTTCAAAAATATTGCAAAGAAATTTATTTATTTACGGCTTCGGTGGATTAATCATTCCATTTGTAGGTATAAAAATCATTGATCTTATTATTAATCGTATCGGACTTATTTAAGAGGATGTTATGAAACAATTATTTATTGGTCTGAAAATGTTTGTGATCTTAAGTGTAGTAACAGGAATTGTATATCCTGCGTTTGTAACAGGTCTGAGTGGTGCTTTTTTTAAAGACCAAGCGCAAGGTCAGTTTATTTCTAGAGGTGGTCACATGGTTGGATCTATATTGATTTCACAGAACTTTGAAGATCCCAAGTATTTTTGGTCTCGACCGTCAGCGGTGAATCACAATCCGCTTTTATCAGGAGGGTCAAATTTGGGACAAATGAGTGCTGATCTTAAAAAACAGGTGAGCGAGAGAATCCAAAAGAATAAAATTCTGGATCATCCCGAGTTGCCTCCACAGGATCTTGTATTTGCTTCGGCAAGCGGTTTGGATCCGCATATTAGTCCCGAGGCTGCGTTATATCAAATCCAACGAATTGCAAAAGTTCGAGATCTGGCGGACACCACCCTGCGCCATCTTATCAATGAACTGACGGAACCACGACAGTTTGGTATTTTTGGTGAACCACGGGTGAATGTACTGAAGCTGAATTTAGCATTAGATCATTTAGCTTTATAAATAGAAATTGATCGGAGTTCGATTTGAATTCTAATGAACGCAGACTAGATCCAGATGCTTTACTCAAAATCATTGATGATGACGACAGAGCCACATCAAAGGGAAAGCTGCGTCTTTTTCTAGGAATGTCTGCAGGGGTTGGTAAAACTTTTGCCATGCTGAAAGCGGCTCATCAAAAAAAGAATGAAGGAGCTGATATTGTAATTGGTGTTGTGGAAACACATGGTCGTGTTGAAACAGCAGCGCTGGTTACTGGTTTAGAAGTTATTCCTCGAAAAAAGTTGCATTATCGAAAAACAGAAATCGAAGAAATGGATCTGGATGCGATTCTGCAACGTAAACCACAAGTTGTTGTTGTGGATGAGCTGGCTCACACCAATGGACCGGGTTCTCGGCATCCTAAAAGGTATCAAGATGTTCTCGAACTATTAGATGCGGGGATCGATGTTTATACGGCTTTAAATATTCAACATTTTGAGAGTCGCAAAGAAAGTGTTGAAGCTATTACAGGGATTTCGATTCGTGAATCTGTTCCAGATAGCCTCCTTGAGAAAACTCATCTTGTCGAACTGGTCGATATTGCTCCCTCGGAACTTTTGAAAAGATTAAAAGAAGGCAAAGTCTATCTGGGGGAGAAGGCAGAAGCCGCGACTCAGAATTTTTTTAAAGAGGATAAATTAACGGCCTTGCGGGAAATTGCTCTGAGAATGACGGCCGAAAGAGTCGATCAGGACTTGCAAAAATTTTCTGTCACTCGTGATGAAAGTCCATGGCAAACGAATGAGCGACTTTTGGTGGCCGTATCCCATAGCCCCTATTCAGAAAAAATCATCCGCGCAACTCGAAGGTTGGCCTATAATTTAGAAGCCCCTTGGATCGCTGTTCATGTGGATACTGGAATTACATTGAATGAAGAGGATCAAGCTCAACTGATTAAGAATTTGAATCTGGCGCGAGAGTTAAATGCTGAAGTGATCACGACGGCGGATGCGGATCTGGCTTCTGCTCTGAAGCGTATCTGTCGTCAGAAAAATGTGACACAAGTTGTGGTCGGACGTCCCAGCCGAAGATGGTTTAGAAATGTTATTGAAGGGGGATCTCTTTTAGACAGACTTGTGAAAGAGAGTCTAGAGGTCGATATTCATGTGATTCGTCAAGATAAGCCCGAACAAGCGACTGCTTCTTTCGCGGATGAGGTGTCTCTTTATCGAACTCAAAGCGGATGGATGAAGTATTACTACTCATTTTGGTATTTGATTTTTGTAAGTCTTTTGGGTGCTTTATTTGAACCACTTATTGGATATCGGGCGGTGGGTTTTATTTTTTTACTGGCTGTGATTATTGCGGGTCTTTCCGGAAGTATGGGGGCTGTGCTCTTTACTGCGACACTGAGTGCAGTTGTCTGGAATTTTGGATTTATTCCGCCACGGTTCACGTTTGTTATTTCTCAACCAGATGATGTTATTTTGTGTATTTCTTATTTCGTCGTGGCAATTATTACGGGATTTTTAACCAATCGTATTCGTGTTCATGAAAATTTAATTCGCGAGCGCGAAGAAAAAACAAATGTTTTGAATCTGGTTCTTCAAGATATTTCAAATAGCCAGAATAAAACCGAATTCATTAAAAAAGTAACGGAGCGGGTTTCTGATATTTTAAAAGGGCGAGCCATTGTTATTTTAAAATCAAAAGAAGGTGCTCTGCAGTTTGACAGAATTGATTTAGTCCAATTTGATCTGGATGAAAAAGAGCAAGCCGTAGCCATTTGGAGTTTTCAGAATCAAAAGCCTGCGGGGTGGTCGACAGATACCCTGGGGCAAGCCCGTTCCCTGTATATTCCACTTCAAGGTGTCAGCGAAATTGTGGGAGTTTTTCTATTTAGGCCCGAGAAAAAACTTAAAAAATTAAGTATCGATCAGCAGAATTTATTGAATTCAATCACAACTCAGTTAGGGATTTCTATCGAAAGGCATTTTTTAAGCCGAAGACTTGCGGAGTCTCAGCGCTTGAAAGATTCTGAAATGCTACATCAAACGCTGCTTAATTCAATTTCGCACGAAATGAGAACGCCATTGACTGCCATTTTAGGATCAGTCTCGGCCCTGGAAAGCCACTCCGCAAAGAGTCAAGAGATTGCCGGGATCGCCGAAAGCCTGGCCGATGCTGGCGAAAGACTGAACCGCGTGATTGAGAATCTTTTAGATATGAGCCGTCTTAATTCCGGAGTTTTAGGATTGAAGCTGGAATGGCATGATCTCAGTGATTTGATTGGTGTTGTTTTGAAAAAGTTAGAGAAAAATGTTGGCGAACAAAAAATGAGTTCATTTATTGCGGAAGATATCGGATTGATTGAAATTGATTTTAGACTTTTTGAACACGCGCTTTCAAATATTGTTCTTAATTCTATTCAGTACGCAGGTCCTCGTTCAAATATCGTGATCAAGGCGGAATTAAAAAATCAGAAAGTTCTTATTTCAGTCATCGATAATGGAGTCGGAGTTCCAGAAGAATTTGTTCCACTTCTTTTTGATAAATTTTTTCGTGTTCCTGGAACACCAGCGGGTGGGACAGGCTTAGGGCTTTCGATTGTTCAAGGAATTGTCGAACTTCATAAAGGTCGAATCTGGTACGAGCCCAATACGCCGCAGGGGTCAAAATTTATGATTGAACTTCCGTATAAGAATCCACCGGTACTGCCGCAGGAAAGACATTGATGAAGCAAGCTCCACGAATATTAGTGATTGATGATGAAAAAGCGATTCGAGATGTATTAAAGCTTCATCTGAAAACGCAAAAGTATGAAATTGCTGAAGCCACCTCCGGCCATGAGGGCTTGCTTCTGGCTTCAGAATTTCATCCTCATTTGATTATATTGGATCTTGGTCTTTTAGATATGAATGGTTATGACGTTTTAAAAGAACTGCGTACTTGGACGACCGTGCCTGTTGTTGTGTTAACTGTTTCAGATGATGAGGCCACAAAAGTCAGATTGCTTGATGCCGGAGCGGATGATTATCTGACCAAGCCATTTGGGACTTCGGAATTATTGGCTCGTGTCCGTGTAGGTTTAAGAAATCATGGTTTAGTTGAAGCCACTCCTATTTTTGAATCAGATGATCTTCGAGTTGATCTTAGTCAAAGATTGGTCACGGTTTTAGATCAGATTATACGATTAACAAATACAGAGTATGAAGTTTTGGCTCGACTTGTTCGTAATCCGGGGCAGGTTGTGCCTCAAATCCAGTTGCTTAAAGAAATTTGGGGAGCTGGGGCGCAAGAGGAATCTCATTATTTAAGAATTTATATTAAACAACTGCGAAAGAAAATTGAAGTCAATCCCTCTGAACCCCGCCATATTATTACGGAGCCGGGTGTAGGTTATAGAATAGTTTGAAGCGGACTCAGTATTGACCCGCTTCAAAGATAAATTCTTTTGCATTTCCATAAATGCGAAAAAGTCTATCCGTCGCTTCGAATTTGACCTCACCCAGGTCATTCAATTGAAAGAGCTTCACTAATTGAGTTGCCGATTCGCCGGACACAGAATAGCTCATAGATTTTTTTGCAGAACGAATTTGAACATTTGCGGATTTTGCTAAAACAACTTGGCATTGCCCTTTGTACTGGCTACAAACCAAATTAAAATCACGAGCGGAGCTCATAATCGATTTTCCTTTTCCGAGCATAGAGTCTTGTTCGGGAACATTCATCATTTTATAAAGATCCGAAGAGTCAGAATCAGAATTTCCGTAACTGTCTGTAGGCGTGAGCAAAGCGATCGCATTCTGATCTCCGAAAAAAAACTGCAGACGAGTTGCCGCAAAACCTTGAATTGAAATAAGAGTCAGAATAATAAAAATACTTTGTAACATAAGTCATGCTCCAGTTGCCGTTAATGGACTTTAAAAAATCCTAGCATCTGAAAAGCTGATGTCAAGTCGTGGCTTGCAATTGGTTGGCGAGTAAGCCGGTGAGCGTGGCAATCATGTCTTTTCGACTGAAGGGCTTTTCAATAATGCCCGTCAATGGAAAGGGTTCGATATAGCTTTTATATAAACTGATATCTGCTCCGGTGAGCAGAAAAAAATCAATGTGCTCCAGATCGTTATTCTTTTTCACATAAGCTAAAAATTCTAAGCCATCTGTTGGACCCATCATGAGATCGGAAACAATAGCCAGAACATCATTGCGATTATTTTCAGACAAAAGATGAATCTGTGCTTCTTTGACAGATGCGAATGTAACAACCCTTAAGGGAGTCTTTTCAAGAAGCTCCGCGAATAAATTTCGCATTTCTAAATTGTCGTCGACCATCAGTATGATGTTCTTCATTTGGCCACCTTTTATAATGAGGTATGTAGACTCAAGTCTATCACGGTTGCTGCGGGTTCGAAATGGGTTGTTATACTTTGAGACTGCAAATGAGATCTCATCTTTTGCAACAGGAGCCTTCGTTCAACAGGCTTTGTTAAATAGTCGTCAAATCCTGCAGCTAAACAACGGTCACGATCATCTTTCATGGCATGAGCTGTCAGGGCAATTATCGGCGCAGTGAATTTTTTTTGACGTAGCAATTGGGTGGCTTGGATTCCATCCATAATGGGCATCTGAACATCCATAAAAATTAAATCAAAATGAGTGTGCGCAACTTTTTGCAATGCCTCTAAACCATCCTGAGCAACTTGCACGCGGACACCGCTGTTTTTTAAATATTTTGTAATTAAAAACTGACTGTCCGGATTATCTTCAACCACTAAGATGGAAAATACCTGGTTGAAGGAATAAGGCTTGATTGGGATTTCAACTGGGGGAATCAGTTCTGATTTTGTTTTTGCTAAAGAATCATGACTCAGCGGTAAATTAAAAACAAAACGACTGCCAACTCCAGGTTGGCTCCATGCTAAATAAAGATCGCCTCCCAATAGGCGTGCAAGTTGGCGAGAAAGGTTTAGACCAAGACCCGTTCCTCCGAACTTTCGTGTCACAGACGCATCAGCCTGACTGAAAGGCTTAAAGAGCCTACTTTTTTCAGTTGCAGACAGACCGGGGCCAGAATCTTGAACTTCAATGGTCATTAAAATATCATTGGTGTTTTTTCTTTCAGAGCAGTTCACGCGCACGTCGATAGATCCGACTTCACTGAATTTGACGGCGTTACCAAGCACATTCGTAATGATCTGACGCAATCGAGTGGGATCCGTACAGATGAGGCTTGGCAATTGTTTCTCGAGATGCAAATAAATAGGGAGACCTTTTTTTTGCGCGTCCAGGGTCAGTAGATCAACAACCTCTTGAATCACCAAAAGTGGATTGAAGACGACTTCTTCGAGTTCAATTTTTCCGGCTTCGACTTTTGTTAAATCCAACAGATCATTTACCAAATGCAAAAGCTGAGCGCCATTGTTTCGTATTGTTTTTATATAATCTGATTTTTCAGTATCAGGAGTAGATGAGTCCAGAGTTAAATCAGCATATCCTAAGATGGCGCCCAAGGGAGTTCTGAGTTCATGACTGATATTCGCTAGGAATGTGGATTTGGTGGCATTTGCAGTTTCTTCACGATTGAGATTCTTACGAGCGACTTCCAGATCGCGGTAGCGATTAAGTATTTCTTTAGCTAAGGTGCGCTCAGTTTTTAAAAATTCAGAGATGCAGACCATAAGTGCTGCCATCACCAGTGTATTGATGAGAAATGAGAATAAAACAGGGGGTTCGCTGCCAAAGCTACTGAGGCTCCAGGAATCAGCCATAAACCAAAAAACTAGATTCAGAAAAACAAAAAGCACCATGATCAGTGGTCGAACTTGAACCTGAAGAACAAGTCCGCTGACAAAAAGAAGAGAAAAGTAACTGCCGATAAATGGGCTGTGAATTCCGCCAGTTTCAAGAAGGCTGGTGGTGATGGCATACCAAAGAGCTGCATACAGTGGAATCCAAAGCCACCAAATGGGTTTTTCTTGGCGTGATTTATTTAAAGCTAGGCCCGTCCCCATCAAAAGAGCCCCATCGCCGGTTAAGACCAGCGGAGAGACTTGAAAATACAAATCAATCACAGTTGAAAAAGCAGAGAATATTACACCGTATTTTGCCAGAACATAAGTCACGCGCGAAGCGCGCTTGAGTTTCCAGTCAATTAAGAGATTTTCAATCCCACGTTTCTTTTTCATCAATTCCCCGAATAAATAGAACTATATTTATTACCCATAGTTGCGCAAAGTAAATTTACGACATTGAAAAAAATTAAGTGTTAAAAAATCTTATCAACTAACTCGCTTGAACTCAGATCCATTTAACTGCAGAAGGAGGATAGAATATTAGACCATCGTCTTGTGTCAGTTTGGTGGCCGTCTGCTATTATAAAGATTCCAAACAGGCGAAGGAGTTTTATACCATGAGAGTCGTGATTTTAGGTCTATTGATAGCATTCATCGCAGGCTGTGCCGCTGTTTCCACTCCATCAATCACAGGTGGTCGCGAACCTCAGCAGGTGACTGAGGACTCTGAAACTGCCATAGAGAATAGTTTTATGGCTTTAATGAATCAAACTTCTGATGGAGAACGATCGCGAGCTGTGGCTCAGTATCTGGATCGCCAACGCGATTTTTATTATATTGCTCATGGAATGATGAATACATTTGATAATGAACTCAATCTGTTGCATCAGCGAAAAGAATCGGGAACGGAACTCACGGCCGAAGATTTTCAGAAATTTAATCAGATTTCTTTTCAAATGCGTATCGCACGGGAATTCTCAGAAAGAAATCTGCACGAGATGCTTGGAATTTATGAACTGGCGCTCATTCACGCAAATGATCCACAAGCCACGGATCACCGAGCCAGTCTTTGGATTGTAACGAATGTTTCGGATTGGCTTCAAAAAAGCGCCCGTACCGGAGACCGATCTGCGGTGATTTCGCTTGCGGAGCATTTAGAAGATGTCAATCGAGCTCAACGTGAAAAGTTTGCTGAGAAAAAAATGAAACCGATTCGAATTCCATCTTTTGAAAAACATTACCGCGTGTCAAAGGATGTTTTATCTGCAGCCTATGAGCAAAGTTTAAAATTTGCCAAAGAGCGCAAAAAGACCTTATTTGATTCTTTCATCGGCCAAAAATGGAGCGAGTTCGAAAAAAATCGTTTAGCGCAAGCCGCTGACGAAATGATGCAGTGGAATGATGCGACCCGTAGTCCCCAGGCATTAGACGAACTGTATCCTGATTCTGGTGGAAAAGGTCATGTGACAGGGAATCGTTTTCCAAAAAATACGTGGGCAATAACTTTAGATGACGGGCCTCATCCGACTCACACACCAGGAATGTTTAAAGTTCTGACGGATGCGAAAATGACAGGAACTTTTTTTTGGCTCACAAAAAGTATCAAATCTTATCCGAAGTTGGTGGCACAGGCTGGAACTTTAGGGTTTAATCGCGGCAGTCATTCTTATACGCATGCCAATTTACCAAAGCTGAATCAAGCTGGATTAAATCATGAAATCAATGATGCTGCAGACGGATTTAAAGAAGCCGTGGGTGCGGACTTTACATTGTTTCGTTGTCCTTATGGTTCGTGCGGTCCGATGGGTTCAAAAATTCGACAGATGATCGCGGATCGAAAGGCTCTTCATATCGCGTGGAATGTGGACACGTTAGATTGGCAAGATAAGAATCCACAGAGCATTTATGAGCGAGCAAAAAAGCAAATGGATGTGCGTGGAAATGGAATTGTTCTGTTTCATGATATTCACTCCCAGTCGGTTGAGGCCTTGCGTTTATTGACGGGGTATATCCAGAAGAAGGGGTACAGTGTACGTGCTTTGCCAGATATTATTGGAGACGTTCGTGAGAAGTCATTCTCGTCACCGTAGTCAAAACAATAATCGCATCATGGGCCTCTTGTTTCTGATTCTGGTAGTCGCATTGCCGGTATCGGCTCAGACTTGGAGATTGCAAGAGCTTGGTCGCGCTTCAAATGCCTTGGTTTTTGCTATGGATCAGTTGCTGGCGCATAAAAAAGCCAGCTGTGGTTTGGATGCGGCCGGAGTTTCACAGGCGTCACAAAATTTAAAGGCGCTGATAGATCAACGGGTTCAAGAGCTTAGTGCTCCGATGGATAAAAGAGCCGAAGTGGCTCAACTTTTAAAGTCATGTGCTCAGGATTGCACTTGTGAAACATACGAGTATGCACTTGAAAAAATGACGGGCATTGAGCACAATTCATCACCCAAATTGACGGCGGAAAAACGCAAAGCGTGTGTCGCAAGGGCAACCAATTTTTGCCAGAGCAAAATTTTTAAAGCCATAAAATAAACAAGTATTCTGATCTTAAGAAAGATCAGAATACTTGACAGAAAAAATCAATGAGCTCGAACTTCAGAGGTCTTGCCGGGTTTTACAGAAGGATTTATAATGGAGTCATCCATCATAAATTCTCGGCGTAGTTCTTGATACTCATTGCCGATAACAATTCGAGTGTCGAGATCAAACGCTTTGCGCACAGCTTTAAAGAGCTCGTCTTCTTCTTCATTGAGATGATGCTCTACAAATTCCGCCAGGACTTTGCATCGAGCCATCCAAAGATCTTCATCACCAAAGGCGCGTTGAGTTTCATCAATCATGTGAGTGATTAAAGAGTGTTCGATGTCGCCTTCAAGACCCATTATTTTGAGTTTGTCTTCATTTTTAATTCGGACATAGAGACTTTGCTCTTCGGGTTTGGAATGAGCCATCAATAGCGGTACAAATTCATTGAAAGCATTTTCTTTCTCTGAAAAATCAGCTTGGTCGTCGATCATCACCGCAATGAGATTCTTTAGAGGCTTGTGATCCTGGGTAATCAGTTGAATAATATCACCCGAATTTTCGTGTCGAACCGCTGGTGATTTGGCTGCCGGTGAACGACTCGGTGCTGATTTTGATGAAGCCGCCTTTTTCACAGTTTTCATTTTTTTTCTCATTGGGGGTCCTTTCAAATAATTTGAGAACTTTTCCAATGCGCAGCAAATTAGGGACCGAGGTATTTTTTAGCGTTAATCACCCAGTAGGTTGCTGGTCGCCTAAGATAGGGAAAAAAACCACAGCAGTGGGGTGTTAGTGTCCCTTTAGAAAGGCTTCGATTTGAACCATCTCGAGGTCAAATTGCTGAACTGTGTTTGTGCGCCAGTGCTCATTAGTGGGGTAAAACATTTCGAGGTAAAGGGACTCGATACCGGGGATTGAATCCGGATCAGCACCATGATGGTGTTTTTGATTCTCGATCACAATCCGTCGCAGGGATTCGATCGAACCCAAAGTCTTTTGACTATCCAGTGTTCCAAATTCAAAAGCCACACCTAGAATTTTATGTTTGGGCGAAGTCGATGATTTGGCTTCGAGATAGCTGAGCATATCGCCGCGGACTTGGTAAAAATGAGTTTTGTCTCCGTAATCAATGCGCTCTTCACCAAAAATAGAATTCAATTCCTGCGCGCTGGGTTGAGTTTTGCTATTAGCTAAAAGATGCAATTTATTTTTAGCACCGTAGCCGGTGTGAATATCAACGATAAAAACCGTTTCATAATTAAGCATCACATCTTTATACAATTGATCCACAATTTGTTTTTGGTACTGATGAGTGGTCCCGCCATAAAAAATACCTTTCGGAAATTGATACTGACCCACTAAAATGGCTTGGCGCAAAGCCCCGATCGAATGCTGCGCAACTAATTTCAATGCCGAAAAAAGAAATCCAATCCGATGAAAAAAACCAAGCTGAGCTTCTGACGTGGGATTTAAAAAAGAATCCAGCTCCGCGTAAGCAGGATTAGCCGTCGAAAAATGACTTTCATTCAGCATAAAATTACGATTCAAGTCGATATTCTCGGCAGTTGCCCGTCGTTTGGCTTTAAACCCATAAGGATTGAGCGCATGCACCAGCAAGTAATCAGTAGAGGTCGCCTGTGTTAAAAGGCGCTGGCGAAGCAACCACGATTGCAGAGCCGATCCGGTGAAGCCCTCAATGCCATGCAGTCCAGAGAAAAGCACAATCAGATTTCGGCGCGCAGATTTGGCTTTTAGCCAAACCGCGTCTGTGATCAGGGTAGAGTCTTTGGGGTCAGAAAATTGAATTTGATTCACCGCAAACGAAGTCGAATTTTCAAACGCAGACGCAGCATCCAGAAACTGAGAGCGGGATTCGTCATAGCTGGATTTGAAAAAAGAGAGCTGATCCTGAGACGAATTCGCCCAGAGCGACAGAGAAAGCACCAGAGTAAAAAAAATGAGTTTCGACATAGTGGAAAGTGTATAAAGACTTCGTATAAAAAAGTAGTGCTAATTAGCAACAAATTAAGGCACATAAAAGACGTGACAATCTGTGAAGAAATGAATATCTTCAGCTTCACAAATATATCTGTCGCGGGGTGGAGCAGCCCGGTAGCTCGTCGGGCTCATAACCCGAAGGTCGTAGGTTCAAATCCTGCCCCCGCAACCAATTTTCGTAATGGTAAATGACAGAAAAATCAAAAACAATAAATGTTCTAAGTACTTAAAATAACACAAAAAGAGTTTCGTCAGTCAGGTCTGAAAGATCGTGAAACG